>Ga0080001_10462_pt1 | contig 178943 bp, 165 predicted proteins | sample YelNatPoosite2B6_FD_69204 | JGI IMG/M metagenome (GOLD analysis project Ga0080001, IMG submission 69204) | Hot spring thermophilic microbial communities from Obsidian Pool, Yellowstone National Park, USA - site 2 B6 (SPADES assembly) (version 5) | ecosystem: Environmental > Aquatic > Thermal...
AAAGTATACTCATTTTTGCGACCTACCGGTCTAAGGGCTTACCAGCCCTTTAAGTAAGTGTAAAAAAATACAATTCCAGTAAAAACGAATTTTTTACTGGAATTTAAGTGCTAAATCTCTGGTTTACCTTAAAATTAGTTGACTTTAAGCAGTAAATCTAATATAATATCTTTGGACAAGTTAATATGCACCATTAGCTCAGTTGGTAGAGCAACTGACTCTTAATCAGTGGGTCCCGGGTTCGAGTCCCTGATGGTGCACCAAATAAACTCTGAAAAACTTTTAAGTTTTTGCAGAGTTTGTTTTTTTGTGAATAATGTATTTGCATAAGTTTTTATAATATGGAAAGCTCTTCTACTTATTCCTTAACTTCCATAGGATATAAAACTTTATACGGCACATACTGATAATACCATAGGACAACAAAACAAATATTAAATACAAAGGAGGACACACACATGTCAAACAGAAGTAATAGAGTTTTAGTTCCACAAGCTAAAGAAGGTTTAAACAGATTTAAGATGGAAGCTGCAGGAGAAGTAGGAGTTAGTCTTAAAGAAGGTTACAACGGAGATTTAACTTCAAGAGAAGCAGGATCAGTAGGCGGCCAAATGGTTAAGAAAATGGTTGAATCCTACGAAAAAGGACTATAAGAGAACATATTAGAAAGCCTCGAAAGTATTCGAGGCTTTCTTTTAGAAAAGCTTAGACTATGGAGGCTAAAGTCCTAAATGGACTTTAGCGGGTAATTTGCGAGTGGAACGAGCGCTCATAAATTACCCAGTGATCCGACAAAAAGGAGGATATATTCAATGGATAATGATAAGAAAAAGCATGAGGTAGCTATGGAAGACGCTAAGGAAATGCTTGATAAGGGTATAGGTATGGGAGAAATAACTAGCACCACAGGACTTGATGAAAGAAATGTTAATAAAGCTAGAAGAAAGTTAGAAGATGAAGATTAAACAATAACCTGCACATTAATTGCAGGTTATTTTATTTTTCAAAAAGTTGTAACACATCAAAATCTTTATCATATTATATATTGTGTGTTAAATTAGCATTTTATTTGGGGGGTTTTGAGTGTACAATTACGAATGGATGCCATGTTATAATTGCATGATGATGAGAAAGATGCAGCAGCCAATGCAGCAGCCGGCACAACAACCTATACAGCAGCCGGCACAACAGCCAATGATGGAACAGCCATCAATGGAAATGCCAATGAATCAGGAACCTATGTTTTATCAGCCTATGCAGCAGCCGATGATGCAGGAGCCCATGATGGAGCAGCCAATGGAACAGCAACCAATGGAGCCTCATATGATGCAACAGCCGATGATGGATATGGAAGAAGAACAGATGAAGATGATGTATCCTAAAATTTATATTTTTATTATGCCTTATATAAAGCATCATTGCGATATGCATGAACATATGCATGGAACTGAGAAATGCCCTGCGATGGAAGACATAGAGGATATGACTGACAAGGTGTACAATAAAGTTGAAGCAGATTTAGACAGCAAGTTTGGATCAGAGGATGATGAAAATATGAGAGTACCTCGTTATGGCAGAAGAGGTGCTGTGAAGGATTTAATCTCTATTCTTTTACTTAACGAGTTTATTAGAAGAAGAAGGAGAAGAAGACCAAGACCGTATTATCGTTACGGATATTAATATGAGTAAGAAGGATTAGTAATATTCTAATCCTTCTTTTGTTGTTTTTACACCAATTTATGCAAGCAACATATACTAAAATGAAGACAATTGAATATAGCAAATGCAGATAGGAGTGAGAAAAGCTTATGGGGATAAAAAATAGGGTTACTAAATACGATCTGTATGAAATTATAAGTGATAGGGAAGAGCTTTCGCAGTTCCTGCCTCCTGCACAAGTATTTGAGGATTTTGCACAATTGATTGAGTTTATTAATAGGCATGAGAAAATAGTATTGAAGCCTCAAAATATAAGTGAAAAAAATATATGTATTATAGAAAAACTTGGTGATAATTATAGAATTACAGATTGTAGAAAGAAGAAAAAAATAAAATTAATTTTAACTTCAGAAATAGACTTAGAGAATCATTTGAATAAGTTAGAGGAGAACTATAAGAATTATATACTTCAAAAGTATATTAAGCTTGCAAAGGTTGAGGAAGATTTATTTGATCTTAGAGTTGTTATGGAAAAAATAACTCAAGGTGATTGGAACCTAAAAGGGATTGAATACAGTGTTGCAGGAAATGACTTTGTTTTTACCAATGTGCTTAATAAGAATTCTAATTTTCCTTTAAAGGAAGCGGTAAAAAGTTATTATCCTCTTCATTTTGATTTAAAAGAAACTATAAATAAAGCAAACAGGATTTGCCTAAAAGCCTGCAAGGCTATTGAAGAAGTATCGGATTATTCAGAGAAGCTTGGATTTGATATAGGTATTGATGAAGAAAACAAGCTTTGGCTTGTAGAAATAAATGCTTTTGACAGTTTTAAAAGGTTTTCTGTTGTAGATTACAAGACCTATTTATCAGTAGATTATACACCACTTTTATATACGGTTTCCGCATATAACTTCAATAATAAATAACAAAATACCCGCAGTGTAAAAGTTGCGGGTATTTTTATTGTGTAGTTTTATTGTCTCAAACTTTTGCTTCGCAATTATATATTTCTTAAAAATTGGAATAATAAGAATATGAAAGTATATAGAAAAATCTTACATAATAATGCAAAAATCCTAAATAGACTTTAACGGGTAGTTTGCGTGTGGAAACGAGCGCTCTAAACTACCCAGTGTTTCTACTAAAAGGAGGTTAAAGCCCTAAATGGGCTTTAACGAGTAATTTTCGAGCGGAGCGAGAGTTTTTAATTACTCAGTGTATCCGACTAAAAGGAGGATTTTTATGTTTGGTAATAATTTATTTAATTCTAATGGTGCTTTTCCTGTGCTTTATAATATTACAGATTTTGATAACAGCGAATCAAAGCTTGAACATGATAGCTATGAGGTGTATGTGAATGAAGATTTTGTCGGAAGAAAGGAATTGATTACACAAAATGAAAAAGCCAGCGATGTAGAAGAGCATTTAAAAGCACAAGGTTTCAGAAACTTTAATTCACAGGTGCAGGGAGATCATATCATAATAAATGCAGCTGACCGCGAGGCAGGAGATATAAAAAATAACTTAAATGTTTATTTAAATATAAGGTAGAAGTACTTTTCATAACCATATTTTTAAGGAACCTTAGAAGAGGTTCCTTAAATTCATAAATATAAATGTAATGTTTAGTAAATCGTACTAGATGATTTGTTTTCTAACAATGAATACTTATTTTTTTGAACATAGCCTATTCAAAACATTCGATATTTCGGTGAATCGTAGGTACGTTATATTTGAATACTTAGAAGCTTTAGATTCTAAGTATTCAAATAACACACGGCATGCTTAAGCTTTTTTTCGGGCAGCAGCTTTTTATTTATTTTCCGAACTTAATGCCTTTTGATATTCACGAACCGTATCAAAGTTTGTGTCATTGGATTTTACATAGCCTGAGTGAGCGTATAAATCCTTAACCAGTTTTAAGCCTTCAGGGTCTTTTGCTATATCTATAAAAGCCTGTGAAATTTTATCTTTCCATTTCTCATCCATATCTGAACGCACTGTAATAGTATCGTTTGGTATTCCTTCAGTGCGATAAATAACTTTTGTATCGTTAAATATATTAGGAAAATCCTTTTTTACGTTGTTTCGTGCATCCTCAAAAACAGCTGCAGCGTCCACATCTCCGTTTAATACGGCAATGACTCCCTTATCATTTCCTTTTACAGTTATGCCTTTAACATCTTTTTTAGGGTCAATACCGGCTTTTTTCATTTCAACAGCTGGATATATGTAACCTGTGGCAGAGGCAACATCTTGCCAAGCTATTTTTTTATCTTTTAAGTCCAAAAGTGAACTGATTGGCGAATTTTTTTTAACAACTATAATTCCTTTATAATAGTCTACAAGCTGATCAGTATTTGAACCATCTTCTTTTACTGCATAATGCTGAGCCTGAAGAAGAACGTCAGCAGCTTTTTTATTGTGAACAAGCACGTAGGCTGTTGGTGGTAAGATACTAACATCAACCTTTTTTGAGGACATTTCTTCAATTATAGTATTATAGTTGTCTGAAACGCTAAGCTTTACAGGAATGCCAAGCTTATCACTAAGAAGTTTTTCAAGGGACTTTGTCTTTGCTGCCAAGGTTTCTCCTGTCTGTAAAGGAACATATTGAATCTTTAATTCTTTTGGAGTATAAGATGCTTTAGTCTGCTCCTTTTTAGAGCCGCAGCCAATTAAAACTGCAACTGAAGTAAATAAGGATAAACTCAGAAACATATATTTTTTAAAGCTTAACATAATTTTCTCCTGCCTTTCATTTATTTGTATAAATTGTGGTATATTATAGGATATACCAGTTAAAATAATATATACTTTAGCTCAGGTTTTGTAGATTAATATATGCAATGAGGTTGTATGAAATAATATTTATATATGGTTAAGTGCTTTAGATTGAAAGGGGAAAGTATTTAATGAGCAATAAGGTTAAAATAACCATTCTAGAAACCAGTGATATTCATGGAAGCATTATGCCTATAAATTATGCCGATAATAAGGAAAGAGATCTGGGGCTTGTAAGACTTTCTACGATTATAAAAAATGAGAAGGAAAATAATAATAATATACTTTTAATAGATAATGGAGATTTGATTCAAGGCACTCCGCTGACATACTATTATGCAAGAATAGATAATAAGGCTATGAATCCGGTCATAAAGGTTTTGAATCATCTTAAGTACGATGCAGCTGTCATAGGCAATCATGAGTTTAATTATGGAGATGAGATTTTAAAAAGTGCGATAGAGGAATCAGACTTTCCATGGCTTTCTGCAAATATAATAAAGAAAGAGGATTCCTCCTTATATACAGGTAATGCTTATCTTATTAAGGAGTTTGAAAAGGGCATAAGGGTTGGTATATTAGGACTTACCACAAAATATATACCAAACTGGGAAAATCCAAAGCATATTGAAGGCTTAAAATTTGAGGATGCGGTATCTTACGCAGAAAGATGGGTAAAGTTTTTAAGAGAAGAGGAAAAGGTTGATCTTGTTGTTGTAAGTTATCACGGCGGTTTTGAAAGAGATGTTGAAACAGGGCTGCCTACAGAAAATTTAACCGGTGAAAATCAAGGCTATGAGCTCTGTGAAAAGGTAAAAGGAATTGATGTGCTTTTAACAGGGCATCAGCATCGTTCCATTTCAGGAAGTAAAATAAATGGAGTTCTTGTACTTCAGCCTGGAGCGCAAGGATTTACTATAGGAAAAGCTGAAATAACACTTGTGGCAAATAACGGGATTTGGGAAGTTACAGATAAGAATTCTGAGATAATTTCTTCAAAAGGAGTAGAGAATGATAAAGAAATCATAGACATGGTTTCGCAATATGAAGCTGATACTCAAAAGTGGCTTGATAAGCCAATAGGAAGGATAAAGGGAGATATGATAGTTAAAGATCCTATGTCTGTAAGGACAAGGGATAGTGCAATAATTGAATTTATAAACAAGGTTCAAATGGAGTGTTCTGGAGCAGATATTTCAAATACAGCTTTGTTTGATAATCACTCACCGGGCTTTCCAAGTGATGTAACTATGAGAGACATTGTTTCAAATTATATTTATCCTAATACCTTAAGAGTCATAAGGATAACCGGAAGAGATATAAAGGAGGCTTTAGAAAGAAGCGCTTCTTATTTTGATAAATATGATGGAAGAGGGATAAGGGTGAATCCTCAGTTTTCCAATCCAAAACCACAGCACTATAATTATGATATGTGGGAAGGCATTGAGTACACTATTAATATTTCAAAGCCTATAGGAGAAAGAATTGTGAGGCTTGAAAAAAATTGTGAGAAAATTGAGATGGATGAAGAATATGATGTGGTAATGAACAACTATAGAGCAGGCGGCGGGGGAGAATATACTATGTTTCAAAACAAGCCTGTTATAAAAGATATTCCTACAGATGTTTCGGAGCTTTTAGCAAACTATATTTTAGAAAGGAAAGTTATTGAAGCATCCGTAAATAATAACTGGTCAATAATACATGAATAAGTTTCCACTAAAGGCAGGAGTTTTGAAATCTTCGTAGAATAATTATAAATAAATGGCAATTAAAAATGAAAATAGTTGGGATGGTATGAGAACATATGGGGTATGAGGGAAAAGCAGATGAATATGAATTGCAGGAAGTCAAATATGGAGAACTGAAGAAAGAGTTTGAGAGCTATAAAAAATTTACTAATAACACTATAGAAATTATTACTCAAAAGAACATTATGCTGGAAAAAAAGCTTGATTCAATTTCTAATATAGTAGAAATAAGCAAATATATAAATTCAAACATTAGTAATGACAATCTGATACCTATGATAAATGACATGATTATAGGTATACTTGGAGTAACTTATTCTTCCATTTACTTAAAAGAAGATGATAGTCTTGTACTTAAAGCTACCAATATTAATGATGGCAGTTTCAATATTTATCATAAAGAATATGGAAACAAAATTAATAGCGGAGAGCCTTTTGTTGTGAGCTGCAATCAGAATCCATCCTGCAAAAGCTTTGAAAGAATGGATATTCATTCAGTTATAGGAGTTCCTGTAGTATTAGGACAAAAATACATCGGATATCTTATTGTAGAACATGGTATTCAGGATTTCTTTAGTAATGACCATATAAAGTTTATTACTTCTATTGCTAATCAAATAGCTATAGCCCTAGAAAACAGCCTTTTATATAAAAAGGTTAAAGAAAGCTCTATAAAGGATTCACTGCTTAAGATATATAATAGAGGATATTTTTTTGAGCTTGTTGAAAACAAAATCAGCATAGCACCTCATAAGAACTTTGCCATAGTTATGGTGGATGCTGACGATTTTAAGAAGGCTAATGATGTTTATGGTCATCAGTTTGGAGACGAAGCCTTATGTCAAATTGCCAAGATAATAAGTTCAAATATTGATAAGAGTGATATTGTCGCAAGGTATGGCGGCGAGGAAATAATAATATATATAGACGATGTACATGATAGAGAGATGGTATTTAAGAAGATTGAAAGTATACGTCAAAAAATAAGCGATAATATTCTTCATTATAATGATCAAGAGGTAAGGGTAACCGCAAGCTTCGGAATAAGCTATTATGATGAAGAGCACAGGGATTTAAAAGAAGTTTTAAAGGTGGCTGATTTTATGATGTATTCGGCAAAAAATAGTGGTAAAAATATAGTAATAAGCGTATAAAAACGGGCGGTGAATTGTTCACCGTCTTTTAACATATATAAGTATCTTTAAATGGGTAAAGGATAATATAATAAAATATAGGGAAAAAACTTCAACTATTAACTAATACATTATAATTTTAAGCGAGGAAGGCTCTTAACTATGGATATTAAAAGACTTCAAACTTTGATAAAAAAAGATGAAGGTATTAAACTGGACTTTAAGCAAAAACTTGAATTAGACATGGAAAGCGGAAAAAAAGAGCTTGCCAAGGATGTTTGTGCCATAGCAAATTCAAAGGGAGGCCGAGGCTATATAGTAATTGGAGTTGAAGATAAGACTAAAAAAGTAGTAGGCATAGAAAAAAAGAATTATAATGAAGAACAAATACAGCAAATAATAAGTTCTCGCTGCGAGCCTCCTATTCCTGTTGTTTATGAAACAGTTGATTATGAAGAGAAGACTATTGGCATAATAACAATTTATGATGGCGGTCAAAAACCATATCAATTAAGAGAAAATGGAGCCTTTTATATAAGAAGGGGTTCCACTACAGACACTATGAGGAAACAGGAAATTGCATCAGCACTACAGGAAAGCCTTGTGCTTAATATAGAATTATGCCCAATTATAAGAAGCAGCGCAGAGTGCTTTGATATAGAGCTTGTGGATAGATATTTCTCCTTTCACAGAATAGAATCAAACAAAGAAAATAGAAATACCCTGATGCAAAATGCAGGTATTATTAATTTTGACAGAGATCTTGGAAAATATGTTGGGACTCTCGGTGGAATTTTAGTGTTTTCTAAGGCAAATAATGTATATATTTCTCACAATATGATAAGAATAATTAACAAGATAAACAGAGAAGAAGCCCAAGTTATTATAATAAGAGGCGACTTACTTTCTATGCTTGATACGTGTGAAGAAACTCTGAAAAGACTCCTTCCTGTTAATTATCCCGTAGAAGCCGTATACGAAGGTGTAAAAAATGCAGTTTTGTATAGAGACTACACAATTTTTAATAAAGAAATAGAAATAGTATTAGGACATGACAGCATTAGTGTTATAAGCCCAGGAATATTTGTAAAAGGCAAGGATATAAGCAGCCATAATTACGTAAAAAGAAATATGTGGATTTACGAAAAGCTTATAGCTCTTGATGATAAAAACAGATTTGTAACAAAAGAGAGAGGCTTTAGCAAGATGAAAAAGGCATTCAAAAATATCGGCAAGGTTATGTTCATTAATTCATTAAGCTTTGACTTTTTTAAAGTAGTCTACCCGGGAACTGACAGAATAAAACGTTAACAATTTATTAAGAAACATTATAAGTAAGGATATTGAATAAATATTCTGAATATTATATAATGTAGAAAATAGCACCTAAAAATAACTTGAAGGGGTGGTAACAATGATTCATGTATTCTGCAATAAGAGAGGTTCAGGAAAAACAAAAGCATTAATTAATTTGGCAAACGACAAGATTTTAAACACTAAAGGACATGTTGTGTACATCGACGATGACAAAAGACACTTATTTGACTTAGACAGAAGCATTAGATTTATCGCAACAAATGAGTACAGCTTAAAGGACTATAACTGCCTATATGGATTTTTGTGCGGCATAATTTCTGAGGATTATGATGTGGACACCATCTGCATTGATGGATTGTTTAATATTGTCCAGGGAAATATTAAAGATGCGGCACATTTGTTTTTTGATCTAGAAAGGTTATCGAGCGAATATAATGTTGAGTTTTATATAAATATTAATCATGAGGAACAGGAAGTTCCGGAATTTATAAAAAAATACGTGGCATAAATTAAAAGGCTGCACAATCTGTGCAGCCTTAAATTTTTAGTGGATTCTAAAAATAAACTCAGCAAAAGCAATTAAAAGTTCAAATAAAATAAGCACAATAACCATTATTTCAAGCTTAGTACCTCTTTTTTCATGAGTTAAAGATGCAAATACATCTGTAATGTCTTGAAGAACTTCAGTTTTACGAGTTATTTTTTGATACCTGTCCTTAAAATCAAATAGTTCAGTAACCTGCATAAAGAAGTTCTCTATGTCTTCATTGTCCCAGGCTGAACGAGGTTTATCTAGAAGCATAAGATTAGAAATTGTATGATATTTAAATCTCAATACCTTTGCAGAGGTTTTGGCAATCTCTTTATCAGACATACTAAACTTACCCGTATCAAGATAATTTATTACATTTTCTATACTGTCAAGAAGCTTATCAGTATCAGTTTCAATTTTTCTAAGAGAAGTTGACTTCGCAAGCACTGAGGATAAAATATCTAAATAATAAGGTGCAAATTCATTTGAAGTCATTAAGTCATTATATAGCATATAGTCATAGCTTTGATCTACCTCAAGCCTGTATTCATCTATGTATTCATCAGGAAAATTATTTTTCAAGTTTTCATCAACGTTTTTAAGATAGTTTACTATATCCATCATTTCATGATGTTCCATATTTATAAAAACAATAGAACCATAATAATATACATATACATATTTATTTTCTAAGTTGTTAACTAACCCCTTTAAAGTGCTATCCTGAAGTACTAATGGATCCTCCCATTTGAATTTCTTATTTATCCCAAAATGAGCAGCTATTTTATTTAGGTTTATTTCATTACAAAGTACTAGAGACTTAAAGTTCCAGCTCTGCATGTTAAAACTTCCTTTCAAAAATATATTACATACTAAATTTTAACATAAAAATGATAATTTGTACAATATACGCATAATCATTTTTTTATGCATTCCATATTGTGAATAAATTCTACCAATTATCTCCCAAAATGTTGATAAAATATGATTTTAAATATATACTATATAAAAAGCATTAAAATTCTTGTATTATGACGAGCAAAATATCCAATCTTCAAGGACTTTTGCGAGAGCAGAATGTATAGAATTTTTGCATTGTATATATAAGATATGTACTAAAGGAGAGATAATAATGGCAAGCGTATACGATACACTTATTGAGCGTGGATTTCTTAAGCAATTTACGCATGAAGAAGAAATTAAAGAATTATTGGAAAAAGAAAAGATAACATTTTACATAGGCTTTGACCCAACTGCTGACAGCTTGCATGTAGGACACTTTATTGCAATGATGATGATGGCACATATGCAGAGAGCCGGACATAGACCTGTTGCTTTAGTAGGCGGCGGAACAGCAATGGTTGGTGACCCATCAGGAAAAACAGATATGAGAAAGATGCTCACAAAGGAAGATATCGCTCACAATGTTGACTGCATAAAAGCGCAGATGGAGAGATTTATTGACTTTAGCGATGGAAAAGCAATACTTGAAAATAACGCAGACTGGCTTTTAAATTTAAATTATGTAGATTTCATTAGGGAAATAGGGGTTCATTTTTCTGTAAACAGAATGCTTACAGCAGAGTGCTTTAAGCAAAGACTTGAAAAAGGACTTTCCTTCTTAGAGTTTAACTATATGCTTATGCAGGGCTACGATTTTCTTGAATTGAACAGAAGATACAACTGTGTTATGCAGCTTGGTGGAGATGACCAATGGTCAAATATGCTGGCTGGTGCAGATCTTATAAGAAGAAAAGAAAATAAACCCGCTTTTGCAATGACCTGTACTCTTCTAACTAACAGCGAAGGCAAAAAGATGGGTAAAACTGAAAGCGGCGCTTTATGGCTTGACAGCAGAAAAACCTCTCCATATGATTTTTATCAATATTGGAGAAATGTTAACGACGCTGACGTTCAGAAATGTCTTTCACTTCTTACTTTCCTTCCGATGGATGAAGTTAGAAGACTTGGAGCGCTTGAAGGTGCTGAAATAAATGAAGCAAAGAAAGTGCTTGCTTATGAAGTTACTAAACTTATTCATGGGGAAGAAGAAGCACAAAAGGCTAAGTCAGCAGCAGAAGCATTATTTGCAGGCGGCGGAGACATGGCGAATGTTCCAACTGCTTCAATAAGCAGCAGCTTAGTGGGCTCTACTATTTTAGATATACTTGCAGCGGCAAAAGTTATTCCATCTAAAGGAGAAGGCAGAAGATTGATTCAGCAGGGCGGATTAACTGTAAATGATGTTAAGGTTACAGACATCAATATGGTTGTAACAGAGGAGCACTTCAAAGATGGAAGCATGCTTGTAAGAAGAGGAAAGAAAAACTACAATAAAATAGTTATAGAATAAAAAACCGAGTTTCTCGGTTTTTTTTATGAAACAAATAAGTAGAGGACGCGGTAAAAATTTTGGCGATATGGACCTGCTGAGATGATGGAGAATATCACGATAAACTTCACTTCACTTAAGAAACTCTAATGCTGTCTTATTAAAAAATCTTTATTCTACGCTAATCCACTCAAGGGGAGTTTTCTGTGGTCATAGCTATGAATAAAAATTTTTTAAACAACAGCATAAGAGTATCTAAAGTTTGTTCAATGTTTCTCTTAGCTATTCTCCATCTTCTCAGTTAATTCATGCTCTTACCAAATTTTTTAAAGCGTCAGCTTGTTATTTATTACATTAATAAAGCACCTTTCTTATTAATAGCATTATATAAAACTATAGAATTACAAAGAGAAATCATTAAGCAAGGTATACATTTTTTTCCACATAAGACTCTAAGGTCTTTACGCCACAGCCTGCGATAATTTTATTGTATATTCATTAGCTTAAGTTTTTGCTGAAATTATACGATAATTAAATAATGGAATATGAAGGTGGTGGAAGTGTGGCAGGAATAAGTAGTATTATAGGAGCTTATAATATAAATCCTAAAAGAGTTTCCAGTAAATTAAGCTTTGAAATTGGACAAGTGTTTACAGCCAGAGTTGCAGCTATAAGTGAGCAAAATAAAGAATTGATACTGAAGCTTTTAGATGGCTGGCAGTTTCCTGCAAAGCTTCAAAGGCCATTGGATTTTGTTCCTGACGGTTTAGTAAGATTTCAGGTAGAAGGCTTTAAGGACGGTAAGCTTCAGATAAAATTAGTAAACTTAAAAGATGAAAATGAAGATATAAATAAAGATACTTTAGAAGACTTACTTTTAGAGAGCAATATTGATGTAAGCAAAGAGGACTATGATACCTTAAAGAAAATGATTAAGCATAATATGCCTCTAACAAGAGAAAATATTTCTAAAGTAAAGACAATAATAGATTTTAAGAATAAAATATTAAGTGACAGCAGCGAAGAAGATAAGTTTATATTAAAATATACTGAAAATAAAAGTATTGATATAAATAGTGAAAAGGGACAAAATATCCAAAGAATATTAAAGGGATTTTTTAGTGAGCTTAAGAACTTATCAGAGGATGATATTTTCACTATGCTTGAAAATAATATAGATATTAATGAAGATAATATAAAAAGTTTTAAAAAGTTAATCAGTGAGGATTCTGTGGTATATAAAGAAGTAAAGAATATTACCACCAAAGGAAGTGGTTTTGAAGCTGCAAAGAAAGATATGGCAGTATTAGATAATGAAACTATAAAAGGAAATACTTTTTTAGCAGAGGGTAATGATAAGAAGATCATAGAACAAAAAGATAAAGTTTACAGCATTTTAAAAGTATTAGAAGCGGATATGGAGGAAGGAAATTTATCTCCTGAAAATATAAAGCTTTATGAGGACTTGAAAAAAGTAATGAATGATGATGTAAATAAAAATCAAAATACCGATACTAAAGAAGTTCCCCTAAAGAAACCTGAAGGTGATTCTATTGCGGCTGAATATGAGGGGGAAAATATTAGCCCTCAAGATAATGAAATAAAGCACACTGAAATAAAGCATAAAAATATTGTTAATTCAAATAGAAGTGAAATAGAGGCTGAAGTAAAGCAGCAGCTTTCTGATAAAACAGAGGAAATAAAAACTGTAATAAAAAACTTACTTAAAGAAGATATGGAGGCTGATTCTGAAACCTTTAGCAAGGTTTTTGCTTCTATTAAAGAAAATATTAATGATTTTAAAGTTTTTAATTCTCTAAGCAATCAATATTACTATATGGATATTCCTATAAATTTAAGAAAAGAAGAATATCCCTGCAGACTTATAATAAAAGATGACAGAAAGTCAGGAAAAAAAATAGATTCTAAAAATGTAAGCTTGGTTGTAAGCGTAAAAACTGTTAATATAGGAACAGTGGATGCTTATGTTAAAGTAAGAGAACGAAGTATGAATATAGATATTAAATGTGAAGAGAGCAGCATTAAGCTTCTTGATTCTGGCAAGAATATAATATTAAATGAGCTCAGAGAATTAGGTTATAATGCTTTTATTGACGTTACCGAAAAACAGGTAGAAGCAAACCTTTCCAATTGCAGTGATTTTTTTGACGATAGCGGCATAAATAGTATAAATATAAGGGTGTAAATTATGAAAAAGATTAAAAAGGCAGCGGCATTAAAATATGAAAGCGGATATAATGCTCCAATAGTCACGGCTGCAGGTATGGGCGTTATTGCTGATAAAATTATTGAAAAAGCAGAGGATAATGATGTTCCAATAGTTTATAATAAAGAAATGGCTGAGCTTTTAACAAATGTAGATGTTGGAGAAAATATACCAGCAGAGCTATATGAAGCTGTGGCAAAAATTATAGCTTTTGTAATGGATAAGGATAGAAACAAGTAAGGACGGTGAAGTGCATGGGACTATATGCAATATCAGACCTTCACTTAGCTCTTAGCGGTGATAAACCAATGGATGTTTTTGGTGAGAAGTGGTATAGGCATGATGAGAAAATTAAAAGTAACTGGCTTGATAAGATAAAAAAAGAAGATACAGTTTTAATTGGAGGGGATATATCCTGGTCTATGAAAATGGAGGAAGGTTTAAAGGATCTGGATTGGATTCATGAGCTTCCGGGAACTAAAATACTTATTAAAGGAAATCACGATTACTGGTGGCAGAGCATTTCAAAGCTTAATGCACTTTATGGAGATATGAATTTTATACAAAACAATTTCTTTAGCTATGAAGACTATGCAATATGCGGTACTAGAGGCTGGAACTGCCCAGGGGGAGAGCATTTTACTTCTCATGATGAAAAAATATATACAAGAGAATTAAATAGATTAAGATTATCTTTAGATGCAGCTGTTAAGGCTGGCTTTAAAAAATTTATTGCTATGGTTCATTATCCTCCAACAAATGAAAAGTTTAATGAAACAGAATTTATAAGAATATTTAAGGAATACGGAGTTGAAAAAGTAATATACGGTCATCTGCACGGACCAGCTTTAAGCAGGGTTATGGTAGGAAATATTGATGGTATTGAATATATTTTAACCTCCGCTGATTATATAGACTTTAATCCAATTAAGATTTTTAGTTAGAAGTGAGGAATGTTTATGGAGAAGGATTATAAAAGATATAATGATACCGCTGAGCTTTTAAAGGTACTTGCACATCCAGTAAGGCTTTGCATTGTTAAAGGATTGTTGAGTAAAGGGCAATGTAATGTGACTTATATGCAGACTTGTCTTGATATGCCTCAATCGACGGTTTCTCAGCATCTTCAAAAGCTGAGAACAGCAGGCATAATAGAAGGAGACAGAAACGGTTTGGAAATAAACTACAGAGTTTGTGATGAAAGAGTAGAGAAACTCATAAAAATGTTATTAAATGAAGAATAAAAAATAGAATGCCCTAAAAACAATTAAATCTAGTGTGTTATTAGTCTTATCTGCGATGCGAAAGTTTACCAGGATTCAAATAACACGCGGCTGGTTTAAATTGTTTTTAGGGCAGTTCCTTTTATTTTAAATTAAGCTTATCAAGAGTTTCGTTAAGCTTGTCTATATTCTTTTTAATCTGAACAAATGCCGGAGCTTGACTTTCTATTGATGCTGCTATTTCCTCTGAAAGTGAAGAATTTGTTTCTGAGATTGAAGCTAAATCTTCAACTTTGGACAGTATAGTATTCTTTTTTTCTGAGGTTTCAACCAATGTCGCTATGCTGTTGTCAATTTCACCTGCAGCTTCGTCTATAGAAGCTTTTATATTTATAAAGGTATTTTTAGTAGTTTTTAAAGTGCTGTTTTGATTAGTTATTGCAGTTTCACCTTGAGACATAGAATTAGAAGTACTTATAATATCAATCTTTATCTCATCTAAGATTTTTGTAATGTTCTCAACTGCAAGCTTGGAGTTTTCTGCAAGCTTTCTAACTTCCTCTGCAACTACCGAAAAACCACGCCCTGCTTCACCAGCTCTTGCAGCTTCTATTGCAGCGTTTAAAGCAAGGAGATTTGTCTGGCTTGCTATTTGGCTTATAGAATCAGTTATAGTGTTTACAGAATCTATTTTTGAAACCAAATCATTTACTGTAGAAGTAGAACTTGAAAATGCAGTTTGAAGCTGATTTAAAGATGAATCTAATTCTTCAATACTCTTAAGACCTTCATCAGCCATGGAAGTAGTATCTAAAACTTTTATTTGTACATTTGTTATTCCTTCAGCCATATTTTCCATATCTACATTGAAATCTTTTAAGATACCAAGTGTACTGCTTATTTCTTCGTTTTGCCTTGAATTAGATGAAGTTATTTGATTTACTGCTGCTTCAATATTTGAAGAAATAGAAATTATATTATTTGAACTTTCTTCAACCGTTACAATTTCACCCTTAATTTTTTCGTAAGCCTGCGCTAAGGATTCATTTAAAACATTATCTCTTGAATTATCTAATACAGGTAGTTTAGTATTCGAAGATTCTGTAGATTTTTTTTTGTTAAAAAACATGTAAGCTATCTCCTCTCTTTTGTTCCTTATGAAAACTTATTACAACAATTATCGTAAGTTTTGAAAGAAATTTTATACCTTTTTTAAAATTATTTAAAGAATTTTGAAAAAAATCCTGATTTTTTAACATCCTCTGCTTGTTCTTCCGGACTTTCCATTGACTCTGTTAATTCTTCTTTGATTAAATCTCTTTGATCCCTAGCTAAATCTTTAATTTTCTGAGGTGTATTTGGTGTAGTTATAATCTTGCTGAACCACTGATTAGCTTCTTCTAAATTACTGATTCTTCTATTTAATTCACCTAGTAAATACATTAAAGTGAATTTGTCCATACCACATATAGGAAAATCCTCATTAGTATAGGCGTCGTTAAAACCTTCTAAAGCTTGACTTAAAAATAATTTTTCATTAGTCTCATCTTCTTTTAATCTGCACATCCAAGCTATTCTAAGACAATTTAAGGCTTTCCTGCTTGATTTTGCTTCAATTACTACACTGTTTAATAAAGAAAGCTTATATCTTTCGATAGCAATTTCAGGAGTATATACCTCTGGATAGCGTCTTCCTTGCCATCTTGGAGTAATCTTTTTTTGTACAAGTTCTACTTGATAATCTCTGATCTTTTCAAAGTCCTGCTTCATCGCAGCATAACCACATACGTTGCAGAGATAAACCTCATAGAAGTATGGATTTACAGAAGTGTATCTTACAAATAAGTCACTATCACTTTTTTGTCTTCTGATAGCTGAGCTTTTTACAGCACGAGCCTGAAATACATTTTGGCATACAGGGCAGGTAACTGTAGTATCGTAAAGAGAATTTTTAGGATCCTCTTCTTTTTTTTCTGTAGAAGCTGCCTTTTCCTCTTCTTTCTTTTTATTAAAAAGCTCTAAATCATCAATATCATTGAAACCTAATCCTTCTAAACCTGAAAAAATATTTTCCTTCATAATTATCACCCTAACAAATTTGAATTTCTTTATAGTTCTATTATAGCAAACTGTGAGGAATATTCTATTGTTTTTATTTAAAGTGTTAAAGTTAATTTATAGAAAAAATTCTTATACATTGACAATATCTGTTTTTAGGTTAATATAAATATATAATGTGAAAGTTATAATACATTATATTGAAACACTTATAGTAAAGGATGAAGGTTATGGCAATAAGAGAGTGGAAAACATTTCTGATACCTTATGAACAAGCTGTTGATGAGTTGAAAGTAAAGTTTAGAAGCATAAGAACAGAACTCAGACGAAAAAATGAATACTCACCGATTGAGTTTGTTACAGGAAGAGTAAAAGAAATAGCAAGTATACTTGAAAAGGCTAACAAATTTAATATACCTTTAGATAGAATAGAATATGAAATGGAAGATATAGCAGGCATAAGAGTAATGTGTCAGTTCGTGGATGATATAGAAAGAGTAGTACAGCTTATTAGAATTAGAAAAGATATGCAGATTATGTATGAGAAGGACTATGTGACTAATTATAAGGAAAGCGGCTATAGAAGCTATCATATGATTATTAAATATCCTGTAAACTTAGCAGAAGGTCAAAAGGATATTTTAGCAGAGTTTCAAATAAGAACTCTTGCTATGAATTTTTGGGCCACTATTGAGCATTCGCTTAACTATAAATATAAGCATGAGATTCCTCATGATATCAGACAAAAGCTTAAGAATGCAGCTGATGCAGCCTCTAATTTAGATCAACTTATGCTGGAGATAAAGGATGAGATTAAAGATGCTCAAAAATTATTTGAAGTTAAGTCAAGCTTGATATCAAATATAATGAATAACATAATAACTCTAGCTTCTATAGGTAAGCCGGGAGAATCTACAAGATTCCAAATGCAGCTTAACAAGCTTATAGAAGAAGGAGAAGTTTACGATTTAAATAATTTGCTTCAAGCAACAGAAAAAACTTTGGAAAAATACAAATAGCTGGAAGGGTACGACTCTCCAGCTATTTGTATTTTTAATGAAGAATTAAGGAATGAAGAATGAAGAATAAATAATGTTTTGCAGGCAAAACTTAAATTGATGTGGGTGCAAAGCACCTTCAATTCGAAAATCCCATAAGGGACTTTCTACATTTAATTCTTCATTCTTCATTGCTAATTCTTAATTACTTCGCTACTATATTCACAAGTTTTCCCTTAATTACAATAATCTTAGCAACAGCTTTGCCTTCAAGTGCCTTTTTAACATCTTCATTGCTTAAGGAAGCTTCTTTTATTCCATCCTCATTTAAATCAGAAGGAACATTTATTCTAGCTTTTATTTTTCCATTAATTTGTATAGCAATTTCAACCTCGTCTTTAACTAGAGCAGCAGCATCAAATTTTGGCCATTCTTCGTTGAATACAGAGTAGTTCATGCCTAAAAGATTCCATTGTTCTTCAGCAAAGTGAGGTGCAAAAGGTGCAAGCATTTTTATGAAGTCTATAATAACTTCCTTTAAGAAGGAGGCATTTTTAGTTTCTTCATTTAAATATTTTGACAAGGCATTTGTAAGCTCCATCATTCTAGCAATAGCAGTATTAAACTGAAGAATTTCTGTATCTGAAGTTACTCCTCTTATTGCAAAGTGTCTCCAGTAGTTAAGCTCCTTTTCAGCCTTATCTATAGTAGTTTTTGTATTTCCTGAATTTATTACTTGTCTTGAAGCATCAAACATTCTTTCAATTCTGTCTACAAATCTGGCAATAGATTTTATTCCGTCATCGCTCCAAGCTCCACCTTCTGTATAACCAAAACCAAACATTAAATACATTCTGAATACATCAGCACCATGTTCTTTGATATAGTCGTCAGGTGTAATAGTATTTCCTTTAGACTTACTCATTTTAAGTCCGTCTGGTCCAAGTATTAAGCCTTGATGAGTTAATGAAAGGAAAGGTTCATCAAAGTTTAAGTAGCCCATGTCTCTAAGAGCTTTTGTAATAAATCTTGCATATAATAGATGCATGCAGGCATGCTCAGGGCCACCTACGTACTTGTCAACGGGAAGTACTTTGTTAATGATTTCTGGATCAAAAGCCTTCTCACTGTTTTTATTGTCAGCATATCTTAAGTAATACCAGGAAGAATCAACAAAGGTATCAAGAGTATCAGCATCTCTTACAGCATCATGACCGCATCTTGGACAAGTTGTATGCATGAATTCTTCTGATTTGGCAAGTGGCGATTTGCCGTCAGGTGAGAATTCTACATTGTATGGAAGCTCTACTGGAAGATGATTTGTAGGCACAGGCACTATTCCGCAGTGCTCGCAGTGAACAACTGGAATAGGAGCACCCCAATATCTTTGTCTTGATACAAGCCAGTCTCTTAATCTATAGTTAACTTTAGCTGAACCAAGCTTAGTGCTTTCAAGCTTTTTAACTATAGCTTCCTTTGCTTCTTCTGTAGTAAGTCCGGTAAATTCTTCGCTGTTTACTAGCTTTCCGTATTCAGTATAAGGAAGTTCTGTATCGCTTGCTATAACTCTTTCTATTGGAAGTTTATATTTTGTTGCGAAAGCAAAATCTCTGTCGTCATGAGCTGGAACAGCCATAACTGCGCCGGTACCATAAGTTGCAAGAACGTAATCTCCAACCCAGATAGGTACCTTTCTTCCGTTAATAGGATTTACAGCATAGGAGCCTGTAAACACTCCAGTTTTTTCTCTTGTAATAGATTGTCTTTCTATATCTGTCTGTTTTTTAGCAGCTTCTTTATATTCTTCAACAGCAGCCTTATTTTCAGTTAAAGTAAGCTTATCAACAAGCTCATTTTCTGGAGCTAAAACAACATAGGTAACTCCAAACAAAGTATCAACTCTTGTTGTGAATACATTAAAGCTTAAATCTGAATCAGTTACTTTAAATGTTACTTCAGCACCAGTAGATTTTCCAATCCAATGTCTTTGCATAGCCTTTGTTTTTTCAGGCCAATCCAAATCATCAAGCTTTTCAAGAAGCTCATCAGCATAATCAGTTATTTTTAAAAACCATTGAGTTAAGTCCTTCTTTGTAACTTCAGTTTCGCAGCGCTCGCAGTGTCCGTCAACTACCTGCTCGTTTGCAAGAACAGTATTGCAGCTAGGGCACCAGTTTACAGGTGCTTTCTTTCTGTAAGCCAAGCCTTTTTCGTATAGCTTTAAAAATACCCATTGCGTCCATTTATAATATTCAGGATCACAGGTTACAACTTCATTATCCCAGTTAAACATTGCTCCCATGGACTTTAACTGTTTTTCCATAGTTTCAATGTTTTTAAGTGTAGAATCCTTTGGATGTATTCCTGTTTTTATTGCGTAGTTTTCAGCAGGAAGACCAAAAGCATCAAAGCCCATTGGCTGAAAAACATTATAACCCTGCATTCTTTTCATTCTAGCCCAGGAATCTACCGGACCGTAGTTAAACCAGTGTCCGGCATGAAGTGTGCTTCCCGATGGGTAAGAAAACATCTCAAGTACATATAGCTTTTTATCTAATTTATCTTTATCAAATTTATAAAGATTTGTTTCTTCCCATTTTTGCTGCCATTTCTTATCAACGTCTGTACCATAGTTAGCCATTTTAAAAAACCTCCTTCAAATAAAAAAATCCTTCAATCTCATGAAAGAGACGAAAGATTAAAATTCCGCGGTACCACTCTAATTAGATTTATGAAAAGAAAAAAATATATCATAAATCTCAGCTTAAAAAGATAACGGATTTACCGTATCTGCTTTTCTGCAGATATGCTCCCAGGCGAGTTCATATTTTATCAAATACTGTTTTGCACCAGACAACAGCTCTCTTAAAATGATTGAAATATTACTATTCCTGTTCAAAGCCTAATATTTTATAACATTATATTCTAAAGCATGACTTTTGTCAATGATTTTAAGATGAAGCATTTTAATACGTAGGAAAGAAGAAAAACTCAAAATATACTGAAAGGAGTTTTATTGTTTAAGATTATTTCCGTGTTTATTTGATCGGTCAAATTGTCCATCGAGGCAGGCCGATACGAATAAGAAGAGTATTAAGTTTCGTAATGAAATGTTAACAGAATTTTTGTTGTATCAGAAAGATAGCTGTGATACCTTATAAATATATATTTACATATTTATATATTTACGGTAAGAGTATGTTATTGGGAGGAATTTCATTGAAATTTAATAATTATCTAAACAAGCTTTCATATTATTTTAAGGATTGCTATGGATTTGACAGGCTTTCACGCGATGTTGTAATTGTGGGGGCAGTACTATCCTTAACAAGGTATACATTAGGTTTAAGCCTTGTTTTTGTTGCTTATGGAATCTTTAGAACCTGTTCGAAAAATAAATATAAAAGATATCAAGAACTGTCCAAGTATGAAAATATTATCTCAATAATCAAAAAGAAATTTTATAGATCCAATACTTCTATTGAGGAAAGACGAAAATATAAAATTTTCAAGTGTCCAAATTGCTCTCAAAAGCTTAGAGTGCCTAGAAAAAAGGGCAAAGTTGTAATTACATGCAAGAAATGCGGAAATGAATTTAAAGGAAGGTCCTAAATAACTGTTTGGATAATAAGTAGATTGCGAATGTTCTAAGGTTCGTGAAGTCATAAAACTAAGAGCCTCTAAGTTTTATGACTTCATTTCACCAAGAACATGGGCAAAGTACTTAATTAAGCTTATATATTATTTTCCACACTGCCCTACATACTTTAAAGCAAGCCTATAATCGTTTGTTTCTCTTTAGTTAATGAGCTTAAACATTAAAAAGTTTAGCGCTGTTTAATAATAGTGTTGATATAAGAATGTTCTTTGATATGGTAGAAAGCAAATCTACCGCAAACTAGCATGGTACAAGTAAATATTTAAATATTTTTAAAGGTTTATATTTAAATTGGTGAATGATAAAAATGTTATTACTAGTCTTTAACAAAGCCAAAGGTTTTGATTATAAAGCAATCATTGAGTAAGTCATATAGATACTTATAATTGCGAATAAGATATATAGGCTGGATGCAAAGACCGAGAGCAGGTGTAGAAAATATTATTTTTTATACTAGGCTCTAAGGTCTTACACCACAGCCTGCGGATATTTTATTTGGCAACTTTCGTATATTCCCCAAAGTTTATAATTTGTTTATAATTAGTTTATGTAAAGTAGAGATATTGACTTTAAAATAGAAACATGGAAAGCTTTCCTGGAATTAGCTTAAAGTAAGGGGATGTTATAAATTGAAAATGAAAAAAAAGACTGCCATGATAGTAAGCCTTGCTGTTGGAACTTTAATGTTTACAACTACAGCTTTTGCAGAAGTAGTTTCAAAAAGTGGCTATGATCAGGCTAAGGAAGCAATGAAATATTCCGCTGACAGTTTTACAAGCAAGCTTTCAAGCTATACTGTAGATGTTTCTTTTGCTTTAAAGGACAATGGAAATGTTATAAGCTCACAAAACTCTGTTAACAAATATGATTTAAAAAAGCTTTCCTGCGAGAATACTACAACTACTGTGGAAGGCAAGGAGAAAAATGAGGGCTTCTACTACAGAGATAAAGCTGGCTATATCAGCTATAACAATAAAGACGGCATTTATCATGTAACAGAACAAAAAATAAATGATGATAAGTTCTGGATAAACAATCCTTTTAAACAAAAGGAAGCAGGAGATCTTGAAAAAATAGCAGATGCTTTTATCGGCAACCTTAAGGACTCTGTTGTGGCTTCAGACAATTCTGATGGAAGTAAAGAGTTTTCAGGTTCTTTAAATGAAGCTCAAATTCCTACGCTTGCAAATGCTATAGTTTCTTATCAATTAAAACGCCAATTTGGTTTTTATTCAAATAATCAAAATAACCAAGATAATAAAAGTTTAATGCCTAAAATTACTCAGGATATATTTGTAAAAGATCTTAAGGGAAAGATGACTGTAGATAAAAATGGACTAGTTCAAAATATTCTTGGCACAGGAGTTCTTTATGGCAAGGATGATGCAGGAAAAGAACACAGTCTGACCTTTGAAGTTTTAGCTAAGGCATATGATGTAAATAAGACTGTTATCAACAAGCCTGACCTTAATGGTAAGAAGGTTGAAAAGACAGTCATTGAAGACAATACTAAAATATCCAATCCTGAACTTTATACTGGTACCTACAAAAACAATATATTTATTAAAAAAGACGGTAAATTTAAAAAAATCGGTGAAAGAATTGTAAGTATTGATAAAATTACTGAGAAGAATATTTCAGGGTCATACAGCGAAGAATACTTAAAAGGGTATGAAGATTACGCTGCTAAGGCTAAGAGTTTTAAATTTAATGCTGTGTTTGATAAAAACATTTATAATGCAAACTTTACTTATACAAATTCAGAAGGCAAAAACATAAAGGGAAACATTGGAATAAACTATGGATTCCCAAGACTATACTTTGACTTTGATAATGCTCGTAGTGGAGTTTCTGCTGATGGAAACGCCATATTTGATGGAGAATTTGATAAAGTAATTGATTAGTTGATAACACCTGTTAAAAATTAGGGCGGCTGATAAAGCCGCCCCACCTTGAAAAATCAACTTTCATTTATAAGAGGAGATTACAATGGACAAGGTCATTGAGATAAAAAACCTAACTAAAGTATATAAAAATGGCAGAGGAATTAAGGATATAAATTTAGATATACATAAGGGTGATATTTTTGGCTTTTTAGGACCTAATGGAGCAGGAAAAACTACAGCAATGAAAGTAATGACAGGACTCGTTAAACCGGACAGCGGAGATGTGAAAATAAATGGCTTCAGCATATTTGAGGATTTTGAAAAAGCAATGGAAAAGGTAGGTTGTATAGTAGAGACAGCAGAAGCATATCCTTACCTAACAGCTTATGAAAATTTAAAGCAGTTTTCAAGGTATTATAAGGATGTTGATGATAATAGAATTGATGAAGTTTTAGAACTAACAGGAATATTAAAATATAAAAATGAAAAGCCGAGAAAATTTTCACTTGGAATGAAGCAGCGTCTTGGAATTTCAGCAGCAATTTTAGGAAGACCAGAGGTAGTTATTTTGGATGAACCTTTAAATGGACTAGACGTTGAAGGAATGATTTCTATGAGAAATATTATTAAAAATTTAGCTGAAAAAGAGAGGACAACCTTTTTTATATCAAGCCATCTTATCCATGATGTGGAGCTTACCTGCACCAGTATTGGAGTTCTTTATAATGGAAGAATGATTAATGTAGACAGCACTAAGAATATATTAAAGAATTATGCAACGCTTGAAAACTATTTTGTTAGTGAGGTTGAGAGAAATGGCAGGTTTTAAAGTAGCTTTAATTAATGAAATTGAAAAACTTTGCAAAAAGAAAAAGTTTTTGCTGGCAATTATAATATCTTTTATTTTCATTATAGCAGGTCAAGGTGCTGTTATAGCATTAAGAAGCAGATTTGGACTTAGAGGAGCTTCAAGCATGGAGTTTCCTATATTGGTATTGTCGATATTGGTTAATACTATTTTGCCTTTGTTTACTGCACTTGTTACTATTGATAGTTTTTCAGGAGAATTTTCTCAGAATACAATGAAAATATCCCTTACAAGACCGGTAACCCGATTTAAGTATTTTACTGCAAAGCTTACAGCAATATTTATTTTTATTTTATTTAATCTTATTTTAGTTATGCTTATTTCAATTTTTGCGGGTGTTTTATTTAATTCTAATTCCTTTACCTTAAAAGCAATTATAAATATTGTATTGTCTTACCTTGTAACTGCTTTACCGATGCTTATCCTTGCTATGGTTATTGCAATTATAAGCAACATTTTAAAAAGCGGAGTTAGTGTTTTTTTCATTTCTGTACTAATTTTCTTGGTTTTTAAAGTGCTTGAAATAGTTTTTTCAAGATACTCAGGCATATTTTTTACCTCAATATTTGACTGGTATAACTTATGGATTATAAGTCCATTTCCGGTATTTAAAATTTTGCTCAAGTTTATGATGCTTGTAAGCTATGGTATAATATTATTTACCTTAGGTTATTACCTATTTGATAAAAAAGATTTTTAGGGTGGATAAATGAATATAAAGAAAAGATTAGTAATATCCAATACATTAATCGTAATAATTCCATTTATTGTTACATTAGTAGTTGCCATTGCTTTCTTATTTATTTCTTCAAAGTTTTTAAATAAAGAAATCGGATATAATAACATTAAAAAAATTGCAGAAGTAAAAACAGAACTTTTTAGTGCAGCAAACAGTATATCCGAGCAAAACTTAGGAGCTGTAAGTGAAGGAGAATTAAAGAGCATAATATCCAAAAGGCTTTCAGGCCTTAGAGGAGAATACATAATATTAGTAAATAACAATATCATCTCTTCAATCAGTGATATAAGTAAAATTGATACTGAAAAGGCTTTTGAAAAATCAGAGGATCAGCACATTGAAAAAGTTGTGGAAATAAATTCTGTGTCCTATATGTTTGAAACTGCACGGTTAGTATTAAAAGATTCCTCAGAAAGCAAAATAATGCTGCTTGCTCCTATAGGACATAATGAAAACTTATTCCAGAAGTTTATAGTAGTTATTATATTGACATATATAATATCCTTTATAGCAGTTAATATTATTATGACCTATGGGCTTTCAAAAAGATTTTTAAACCCCATAACCTCTTTAAAGAATGCAGCCTCTGAAATAAGCAGCGGTAATTTAAACTGTGAAATTACAGAGGAGGGAGATGAGGAGATAAAAGATCTTTGTCATGATTTTGAAGTTATGAGAATACAGCTTAAGGACTCTATAGCAATGAAGCTTAAGTACGATGATAATAGGAAGATGCTTATATCAAGTATTTCTCATGATTTGAAAACTCCGATAACTTCTATAAAAGGATATGTTGAAGGTATATTAGATGGTGTCGCTGCTACTCCTGAAAAGATGGAAAGGTATTTAAGAACAATCTACTCAAAGGCTGAGCAGGTAGACATTATGATTGATGATTTACTACTTTATTCAAAGCTTGATTTAAATCAGATACCCTTTAATTTTGAAAAGACTGATATAATTGAGTATTTCAATTACTGTGTAAGCGAAATGGAACCCGAGTTAGAAAAGGACAGTATAAAAATAGGTCTTAAAAACGATTTAAAACATTCTAAATTCGTTACGATTGATAGAGACAGGATGAGAAGAGTTATAATTAATATTATTGACAATTCACGAAAATATATGGGAAAAGAGCAAGGGGAAATAAGCTTAGAATTAAGAGAAACAAATTCAAGTATTATAATTGAAATAAGAGATAATGGAATGGGAATAAAAAGTGAGGATGTAAATAAGATTTTTGATAAATTTTACAGAGCTGATGCCGCAAGGAGCGGTGCAAAAGGAAGCGGACTAGGCTTAGCTATAGCAAGACAAATTGTAGAAGGACATGATGGAAGAATATGGGCCGTAAGTCATAGCAATGAAGGTACAAGCATAATAATATCATTAAAAAAAGTTGAAGAGGTCAGAGGGAATTATGAAGAAAATATTGATAGTTGAAGATGACTTAAGTATTGCAGAACTTGAAAAAGATTATTTGGAGATTTCTGGTTTTGATGTTAACATATGCACTGATGGAGTATCAGGGTTAAATAAAATAAAAGAAAATAATTATGACTTGGTTATTCTTGATGTAATGCTTCCTAATATAGATGGCTTTGATATTTTGAGAATAATCCAAGATATAAAAGATATTCCTGTACTTTTGGTTTCTGCTAAGAAAGAGGAAATTGATAAAATAAAAGGCTTGTCTTTAGGAGCGGATGATTATATTACAAAGCCTTTTAGTCCGGGAGAATTGGTTGCAAGAGTAAAGTCTCATATCCAAAATTATGAAAGGCTAAAGAGCAAATTTAAAGGTAGTGAAGATAAGAACAGCATATTAATAAGAGGGCTTAAGATACTAAAAGATTCAAGACAGGTATTTATAAATGATAAAGAAGTAACTTTAGCTCAAAAGGAATTTGATCTGCTTTTGTACTTTGCTCAAAATCCTAACAGAGTCTTTGGAAGAGAGGAACTGTTTGAAAGAGTTTGGGGATTAGAAGCTCTTGGAGATAACGCTACAATAACTGTCCACATAAGAAGAGTGAGAGAAAAAATAGAAGCAAATCCTTCTGATCCGCAGTATATAGAAACTGTATGGGGAGCTGGATATAGATTAAGGGTATAAGTTTAAACTTATACCCTTAAAATTTTTTTGATATTAAAAAGTACCATATATTACTAGCGACAAAAGTAGACAAAATAGTGTAAAAAAGTTCACATTTATTTGATTTTATTATAATCCTTATTTATAATTATTTATGGTTGTTAATTTAACAGCAAACCAGGTAAAGTGGGCGGTTTACTGGATTAATCAATTTATATTTTATTTTTTTATAATGTAAAATTATTAAAACAAGAAGGGGGTTAAAGTTTTATGGCTATAACAGTACATGAAGCTTTAGAACTTGAAATACTTAAAGGATTTAAAGTCATTGCAGGAGAAAAGGGGCTATCCAATAAAATAACCCATGTAGCAGTTTGGGATTATGAAATAGGAGACCTAATTGCGGAAAATTTTAGTCCTGGTGATTTTGCTTTAAGCACTTTAGTTGCTATAAGAGATAATATTGATGAACTATACGGAATTGTAAAAAGGATGATAGCGGTAGGAATAAGCTGTCTGGCTATCAAAAATATTTATTTTAATTATATTCCTGAAGAAGTGATTAAACTTTCTAACAAAGAAAATTTTCCTATAATGATCTTTAGCGATACCTTTACCGAGGATGTAATTGTATATGTGAACAAAGCTATTAATGAAAAAAGGAAATATGAAAACTTAACAGCAATAATAGATAACATTTTATATAATAACTTGAATGAACCAAGCATAAAAGAAATTGCCCGGAAAATCAATATAAATTTTAAAGAAAAAAATATAGTAGCTTTTTGCAGGAAAAAAATCGGTAAAGCAACAGGGATAAAAAGCTTTTCTAATAAAGAGATGGAGGAAGCTTTCAGCAAGGTTATCCCGTATAAAGATGGGTATATTCTTATTAATACCTTTGAAGATGCGGGGCAGCAGCATATTGATAAAAATATACTAAGAAGGCTGGAATGGTGGGGATTTACTCAAAAAGAATACTTTATAGGTATAAGCAGTTTATATGAAAACTTAGGAAAGCTGAATAAGGCAATACAAGAAAGTTTATATGCCTGCAAATATTCAGTTACTTATAATAAAGATGTTTCATTCTTCCATGATATTGGAATTAATAGAGTAATTCTACCGATTCTTGATAACCCCTGGGTTCTAAAATATTATAAGGAAATGATAGAACCACTAGTTTCTTATGATAAAGATAATGAAACAGAGCTTTTAAAAACTGCAGTAAAGTATGTTGAAAATAATGGAGATATAAAAGCTACAGCACAGGAATTATTTCAGCATGGAAATACTGTGAGATACAGAATAGATAAAATAAATAAGATATTATGCAAAGGTAATACCTATGATCATTTTTATGAGGAATTAGCTTTATCAATTAGAATATATAATCTTATTAATAATCCTTTGTAAATTTTACAAAATGACATAATTTTTAATTTAAATAATTACAAAGCTAAAACACTGTCGAATGGTGTATTATATTGCTATAGAAAAAAATATTCAAACTATTAAAATAATGGAGGTCGAATATGAAGCAGTTAAAAATTGCATACACTGCAGAAGCTAGAGAGTATTTTTCAACTAAAAGAGATTTAATATTAGCTGAAAGTACTGATTATACAGATGTAGCAGCAGTTGTGGTAACTGATTTGGATGCTGACTTAATCAATAAAATATATGATACAAAGTTTGGCATACCTGTATTTGTTGTTTTAAAAAACATAGACAAGCTAGATAGCGAATTAGCAAAAAAAGTTTATCGTGCAATTGACGGAAGCAATTTTGATTCAAATCTTTATAACAGAGAGCTTGAAAACGCTGCAAGTCAATATGAGGAAAATGTACTTCCGCCTTTCTTTAAAGCTTTAAGCAATTATGTAGAAAGAGGAAATCTTCAATTTGATTGTCCTGGACATCAAGGAGGTCAATATTTCAGAAAGCACCCTGCAGGAAGATATTTTTATGAGTTCTACGGAGAAAATATATTCCGTTCAGATATCTGCAATGCCGACGTTGCTTTAGGAGACCTTCTGATACATGAAGGACCAGCTGTAGATGCAGAGCAGAATGCAGCAAGAATATACAATGCTGATAAGACTTATTTTGTAATGAATGGTACAAGCACTGCTAATACTGTAGCTATAAATGCAATAGTTGCTCCTGGAGATTTGGTTTTGTTTGATAGAAATAATCATAAATCTGTATATAATGCAGCTTTAGTTCAATCAGGCGGAAATCCAGTATATCTTGAAACTGCTCGTAATCCGTTTGGATTTATCGGCGGTATAGATTCTCACTGCTTTGATGAAGCTTATCTTAGACAAGAAATTGCTAAAACTGCTCCAGAAAGAGCTAATGACAAGAGACCATTTAGATTAGCTGTAATTCAGCTTGGAACTTACGATGGAACTATTTACAATGCAAGACAGGTAGTTGATAAAATAGGACATCTTTGTGATTATATTTTATTTGACTCAGCATGGGTTGGCTATGAGCAGTTTATTCCTATGATGAGAGATTGCTCTCCACTGCTTTTAGAACTAAATGAAAATGATCCTGGAATATTAGTAACACAATCTATTCACAAGCAGCAGGCAGGATTTTCTCAAGCTTCACAAATACACAAAAAGGATAATCATATAAAGGGACAAAGACGTTATGTTGATCACAAGCGTTTTAATAACTCATTTATGATGTATGCTTCAACAAGTCCATTTTATCCTTTATATGCAACACTTGATGTTAACGCAAAGATGCAGGAAGGCGAAGCAGGAAGACGTTTGTGGGCTGAATGCATAAAATTAGGTATTGAAGCTAGAAAATCAGTATTAAAAAACTGTTCAATGCTTAAACCGTTTATACCTCCAACTGTTAACGGAAAGAACTGGGAAGATCATGATACAGAAGAAATTGCTAATAACATAGAGTTCTTCAAATTCATACCAGGTGAAAAGTGGCATTCTTTTGAAGGATATGGTGAAAACCAATACTTTGTTGATCCTAATAAGTTTATGCTTACAACACCAGGTATAAACGTTCAAACTGGCGAATACGAAGAGTTTGGTATACCAGCTACAATACTAGCTAACTTCTTAAGAGAACATGGACTTATACCAGAAAAGAATGATTTGAACTCAATATTATTCTTATTAACACCAGCTGAAACATCAACAAAGATGGAGAACCTTGTAGCACTTCTTGCACAGTTTGAAAAGCTAGTTGAAGAAGATGCACCATTAAGTACAGTTCTTCCAAGCATTTATAGAAATAACATGGATAGATATAAAGGATATACAATTAGAAGACTTTGCCAAGAAATGCATGATTTCTATAGAGGTAACAATGCAAAAGATTATCAAAAGAAATTGTTTAGAGCTGAATTTTTACCTAAGAGAGCAGTTGTTTCAGAAGAAACTAATTGGAATGCTTTAGATGAAGTTGCAGCAACTACTTCTTCAAAGAAAGAAACTAAGAAAATATTTACTCCTCAAGAAGCTAGATGGGCGCTATTAAGAAATGAAGCTAAGCTTGTAGCCTTAGAAGATATAGTAGGCGAAGTAGCTTTAGAAGGAGCTCTACCATATCCGCCAGGAGTTTTCTGTGTTGTTCCTGGGGAAGTATGGAGCGAGGTAGCTCAAAGATATTTCTTAATACTTCAAGATGGAATTAATGAATTCCCAGGTTTTGCACCTGAAATTCAAGGTGTATACCTTGAAAAAGAAAATGGCCGCGTTAAAGCGTACGGCTATGTACTAGACAGAAAAAATTAACTAAAAAAATTAATAGCTTACGGATATAGCTTCGACTATATCCTAAGCTAAAAATAAAAAGGGAGTAGTTAATTATGAGTAAATCAAATAATAAGATGAGTGTTTGGCAGCTAACAATAATAACCGTTATAAACATGATGGGTTCCGGAATAATAATGCTTCCAACTAATTTAGCTCAAGTTGGAACAATGTCAATTCTATCATGGTTAGTTACTGCTGTTGGTTCCATGGCGTTAGCGTATGCTTTTGCACAGGCAGGAATGTTCAGCAGAAAGGCTGCAGGTATGGGAGGATATTCAGAGTACTCCTTCGGAAAAGCAGGAAGCTTTATGGCAAACTATACTTATGGGGTATCATTATTAATTGCTAATGTTGCTATAGCTATTTCTGCTGTAGGTTATGCTTGCGGATTCTTAGGAAAAGAATTATCTCCTATATCAGTAGGTTTATGGACAATCTTTACTTTATGGCTGGCTACAGTACTTAACTTTAAAGGAGCAAGAGTTACAGGAAGAATAAGTTCCTTTACAATATGGGGAGTAATTGGACCAGTTGTAGGTATCTCTATTTTTGGATGGTTCTTCTTTAGCGGAAAGTTATATGCATCCGCATGGAATCCTACTCATCTTCCATTCTTCACTGCAGTGAGCAAATCAATATCAATAACTTTATGGGCTTTCTTAGGACTTGAATCAGCTGCTGCAAATATGGATGCAGTTGAAAATCCAAAAAGAAATGTACCTATCGCATGCTTAGGAGGAACTATCGGAGCAGCAATAATATATGTTATTTCAACTAACGTAATGGCTGGTATTGTTCCAAATGCACAGTTATTAAATTCCAGTGCGCCTTTCGGATTAGCTTTTGCTACTATGTTTAATTCAACTATAGGAAAACTTGTTATGGGTCTTATGGTTATATCCTGCTTTGGTTCTTTATTCAGCTGGCAGTTTACTATTGCACAAGTGTTTAAGGGTTCTGCAGTTGAAGGATATTTCCCTAAAATATTCAGCAAAATTACAAAGGATGAAACTCCAATCATTGCTATGGTTATAATTACTGTAATTCAAAGTATGCTTGCGCTGATGACAGTCAGTCCTACTTTATCAAAGCAGTTTAATGTACTAGTAAACTTAGCAGTAGTTACAAACGTTATACCATATTTATTATCTATGGCATCTATAAGGGTAATGCAGAAATCTGAAAATGTACCAGCTGGTAGAGCAAAAGTAACAAACTTCATTGCTTTAGTAGGGGGTGTATATGGATTATATGCACTTTATTCTTCAGGAGCTGAAGCGCTTACTTATGGTTCAATAGTAACCTTTGCTGGTTGGATATTATACGGATTTGTATCACACAAATTTGATCTTAAAAAAGACGATATGATGGATAGAGTTGCATAACTCTAAAATTGTTAACAGCCTTTTAGTAGCTTTTCAAGTAAAGATACTAAAAGGCTGTTATTTTTTATATACACAAAATAAAAAAGACTTTGCATAAAACGCAAAGTCTTTACTGGCTGCCCAAGCAGGACTCGAACCTACACAGTGCCAGAGTCAGAGTCTGGTGCCTTACCAATTTGGCGATTGGGCAATAAATACAATAATTATTATACCATATTTTACGCTACTGTCAAGAAATTTTTAAACGTCTGTGTACATAAGCAACAAATAGAGTTAAAGCGTAATCAAAGATTAAAAATATAATTTGAAACATTAGTATAAGAGCATAAATAGGTATAGCAACTTTAAACAGCTCTGTAAAAAATACCTTATAAAGAATATAAACTAAGGCTATTGAAAAATTAAAGTATATAAGCTTTAAAAATATTTCAAGATACATATTCCTTAGTCTTTCTATAAAATATTTTATAAATCCATAAAGACCAAAGAATAAAATATAAGCAATTACACCGCCCTTTATGCCCAATAAAAGAAGGCTTAAAAGGCTTGTTGATATGTACATAAAAAAACTATTTCTGATTTTTATAGTTAGTATTGAAAGTGGAATAATACAAGAAGCTATACCTAAGAGATATAACTTGCTTGTAGGCGTTATTGTACTTAGATATATAAAGAGAACCCCTAAAGCGGTGTAAAGACCACCTCGGGCAATACTTACAGTGTTATTCACTAATATAGCCTCCTATATAAATTAATTAACAGCAGCTTATTAGGTCTCCGCCAAAACATTCGCATAAGGTATCTGCACACCATAGCTTAAAGCAAAGATCACAAAAGTCGCTGTCGCTTCTATTATTTCTTCCGTAATAGGTTTGTCTATAGCCTGTATTTCTATTTTTTAGATTATTTAATGTCTGCCTGTATTCTAAATTGTTTGGCTCAAGATTGCAGGCGTTTACTATATAATTAAATGCATTATCATACCAGCCTTTTCTTAAGTTTACGAGCCCCATAAGATAATTCCACTCAGCATCACGTGTATTTACCTGATTTAGTTTTTCTTCAGCTGCTCTTAAGTTACCGTTTTGTATATCCATTCTAATTTCATTATAATTGCCATAGCCGCTGTTACTGCTGCTTTCATAGTTGTTTTCTGTATAACGTGGACCATCACTGGTATTTTTCATAAGATAGTCATAAGCTTCATTAACTTCTCTTAATTTTTCTTCGGCCAAGTCCCTTAATGGGTTATTGCCATATTGATCAGGGTGATATTTTTTCACCATTTCCTTATAGGCTCTTTTAATTTCTTCTTTGGAGGATCCTTCTTTGATTTCAAGTACTTCATATGGATTTCTCATTTTTTTCATCCTTTCGATTGCTATAGTCTACCAAAAACTTTGTCCATCTTTTCCATAAGACCAAACTGAAGTATATTATATAAAAGCTCATGATTTTTTTTAATGGGAAGTGCCTTTAAATATTTTATACAAGCTTCAGCACAGCTTACTAAGGTAAAATCAACTCTGTCTTCAATAGAAGTTTTAAATTCACTATATGGTAAATTATCAGTATTGAAAATATTATTAACAGCATTAAATTTTTTACTGCTCATATCTTTTTCTAAATCGTCAAAAGCATCAATTATATATATCCATTTTCCAAGATTATACCCAAGCCAATACAAATTTTCAACATTATTTTTATTGTAGGAAGAAAGTATATGACCAGTTAAATCAGCAAAAGGATGACTAAGTTCATCTAAAGAGCTGTTTATAAAGTTTTTTTCAAGTATAGAAAGTTCTTTTAAGGAATTTTCTATTTGGCTTTCAACTTCCTTATATTTTACTGGGGCTTTTTTTAAGTAAGTACTAAAAATTGCAGAATAAAACTTGCTTAGCTTTGAGCTGTCATCATAAGTATCGTCAAGAAGCTTATAATAAGCAAGAAGTACATTGCAAAAAGCAGCATAATCTAAGGGTGAATTATCAACAAGTATAAGCCTTTTTTTAGTAGGATGAACCGCACATAATTCTTTGCTTATCTTTATTTTCTCATCGCTCAGCGAATCTAAAAGCACTGCAAGAAAAGTCATATCATAATTTAAGGCAAGTCTAGGCACATTGCCAAAATTCCTCTTTATTGCTCTGCACAGCCCGCAGTAGTAAGCTTTAAATTTTTCATAATCCTTAATCTTTAATTCCATTTTACAGGGAGTAACATATCCAAACATTAGATGCCTTTAACTCCTCTGTCATTTAATATTTCAAAAATAGTTTTTGAGGTGGTATCTTCCATAGAATATCCAAGCAATAAAACCACTTCTTTTAATTCATCTTCATAGGCTGTTTCTATTTCGATATATGGAAAAGGGCAGAAGTCTTTTGAATTTATATCTATCTCTATAAGAGTATTTTTATACTTATAGCTCTCTCTGTACTTTTTTATTGACTGAACTAAAGAAAGTCCCAAAGCTTTAAAAATATTTTCTCCTTCAATTGAATCGGAAATAATAGTTTCATGTTCATCCATAACTTTGTATTTTTCCTGGCTTATCATTTCTTTTGTAGTCATGTAATGAATTGTTTTATTATTTATCATATCTTCAATTGTTCTTATTCTGGCATAGCCCTTTTTATTTAGCAGTTTTTTATCTTCAAAATCATAAATTCTATTTATTTGGTTTTCCATTTTTACTTTTACAGCATTCAAGCTTAGTAGTTTGTTTCTTATTGCATCTACATCTATATCCAATATTCTAGTCTCTAATTCCTGCATAAATTTCATCCTTTCAGTTAAAACATTCAGCGGCGTATATATTTATTTAGTGATATTTAGCTTGCGGCAGTCGGTAAGCAGAGCAGGCAGTATATTATCAAGAAAAAATCTTGAGCTTATTAAGTCAATTTGCTTTAATTGATTTAATATTGTATTATATTTTTCTTCAAAAGGATTGCAATTTTCTAAGTTTATTTCGTTAATGCATTCAATTAAAGCATCTATGTGATCGGCACATTTAAGAAGCTGACCTTCTAATGTATTATCCTTGCCATCAAACATAAGCTTTTTATATTTACTCCTGTAAGGTTCCTCCATATAGGAAAGAAGGTACTCGTCTGCAACCTCTTCTTCGATTATGTCCACCATATTTTTCATTTCCTGTTTTTTGTGCTTAACAAAACTTAATATATCACCAGTTAAGGCTTCTACAACATCGTGATTAATGAGCTTTTTAAAAAGACGCTCCCAATCAACTTTATTACCATGTTCTTCTTCAATTAAGGCAAGCATTTGGCCGATTTGGGCAACTTGAAAGGAATGCTCGCTTACTGTAGCTCTTTGATGCATGAATTCTGGAGCCCAGCGTCCCATATTGTTAAGCTTTCTAACAGTTCTTAAATATTTATCTAAACTCATAGCTGTTTATCCTCCTATGGGTAAATAGTTTGTAAAATATAAATTTCCACTGTTACCATTAATTATATCATTATTATGTGTAATAAAAAAATAATTTATTTGTTGTAGAAAATCACTATTTTTTAATTTATTTAAATTATGATATAATAAGTCTAAATCATTTCATAAAGAGCTTAAAGGGGGGACATACATTGGATAATTTTTATGAGCAGCTTGTATCAAAACAAAAGTCTACAGCTTATAAAATTGTTAATGCGGCATTTTATATATTTGCAGGCTTAGCTTTATTGACTTTATCTGCTATTCCTATTTTTGTTGTTTGTTTACTTTTAGCAATATCTGCATTCTTTGGGAAGAAAGCACTATATGTTGAATTTGAATATGCTTTTACAAATGGAGATATAGACATTGATAGAATAGTAGAAGCAAAGAAAAGAAAGAGACTTCTTACTTTTAACATAAAGAATGCGGAGCTTATAGCACCAGAAGATAGTTATTATGTTAAAGACTTCTCAAATAAACCGTCTAAGATAGTTACTTTATTTCCGGGCGGTACAGACAGAAGTGTATATGTAGCAATGGTAACTGGCGGAAACGAGAGGTTTCAAGTAAGATTTACTCCAGATGAGGAATTTTTAAATTTATGTTATAAGTATAATCCGAGAGCAGTTAAGAAAAGTTAATATGGTAAATATCTAATATTTACCATATTAACTGCAATGCAAAAGGTCTAATACATAAGTGGTGTTTAAAGTACTTATAAATTTGGAGACTTTATGACACTATGAATGTGAGAGCTTTAGTGCATTATATGAAACCAAAATATAAGAGGAGGGTAAGCTATGAAAAAGAAAGGCCTGGCAGTAGTACTTGCGGTTTTGATGCTTAGTACTTTATTTTTTGGCTGCAATAGACAAACGATTGCGCAAAATGCACAAAAAGAAAATTACAATGGAAGAGTTTTTTATGAGATATTCGTAAGAGCATTTAATGACAGTAACGGTGATGGAAAGGGTGACTTAAAGGGTGTAACCCAAAAGCTTGATTATCTCAGTAAGGATTTAGGGGTTAGCGGCATATGGCTTATGCCAATAAATGCATCCCCAAGCTATCATGGCTATGATGTTTCAGATTATTATAAAATAAATCCTGATTATGGAACAGAAGAAGATCTTAAGGAACTTTTAAATGAAGCTCATAAGAGAAATATTAAAGTGTTGATGGATTTAGTAATAAATCATACAAGTACAGAAAATCAATGGTTTAAGGAAGCTGCTCAAAATAAAGACAGCAAATATAGAAATTACTATATTTGGGCTGATAAAAATACTGATGTTACTGAAGGGTCTCCAATAAGCTCACAGCCATGGGTACCTCTTGGCCAAGATCATTATTATGCCTTATTCTGGGAAGGAATGCCTGATTTAAATTATGATAATCAAGCGGTAAGAGATGAGATGAAAAAGGTAGCAAAATTCTACCTTGATATGGGGGTAGATGGCTTTAGACTTGACGCTGCAATGCATATATACGAAGATAACACTAAGAATGTGCAGTGGTGGAAAGAATTTAAAGAATATGTTACCAGCCAAAAGAAGGATGCTGTTTTAGTTGGTGAGGTTTGGGATAAAACCCCTACGATAGCTAAGTATTTTAACGGCTTAGATTCAGCTTTTAATTTCCCTGTAGCAGATGCACTTGTAAACATGGCAAAGAGTGGAACTGTAGGAACAGGAGCTTTTGCTATAGATAATGCATACCAGCAGTATGCTGTGGTAAATAAAAACTTTATAGACAGCCCATTTTTAACTAATCATGATCAAAACAGAGTTATGAGTCAATTAAACGATGTTAACAAAGCAAAGAATGCTGCTGCAATACTCTTAACACTTCCAGGAACTCCTTATATATATTATGGAGAAGAAACAGGTATGACTGGAGCTAAGCCTGATGAAAAAATAAGAGAGCCATTTATTTGGGATAACAAGGATACTTCAAAAAACAGTTCTTGGGAAGCTTCAACAAATGATGCAAATACAGTTGCAGTTAATGTTCAGCTTCAAAATAAGGATTCACTTTTAAATTTATACAAGAGCATAATTGCAGTAAGAAACAATAGTGATGCTCTTAAGTATGGAAATTTCGAGCTTATTGAAACACAAAGCAGTGACATTTTCGCTTATAAGAGAACCAAAGATAATAAAAGCGTTTATGTATATGTTAACTTAGGAACACAAGCTTCTAAGGAAAAAATAGATTTATCAAAAGCTAAGGTACTTTATTCAAATAAGAGCAAAAAAGGAAACTTAAGTGCAAAGGGCAGTATTGATATTGGGGGAAATGAAATTCTTATATTAGAATCAAAATAATAAAAGGGAGATTAAAATATTGCTATAAGTTTAAGCTCGGCTTCAGCGATATTATTAATCTCTATTTTTATTGACATATAAAGCTTTTATTATTAAATTATATATAGAATATTACATTAGCAGGTGATTAATTTGGAATATATAAAAGAGATACATATAAATGAAGCTGTACTTCATGTTCTCGATAATAATTCAGGAGAACCGCTTCTAAATGAATATACTATAGAGCTTAATGAGGAAATATATAAGTTCCTATTGAGGCATGTTGAACGATGTTTAAAAGATGAAGAGCTTAAATATGCTGTGTTTAATGAAGAAAGAAATATAGTAAAGGATTTGTCACAGGAGTATCTTAGTGGAGAAAATGATCTTTTAGAGGTTTCAAAGGAATTGGCCAGGCAAATGTTTGTGCTTATGAGGTCAAAGGGAAACATACCTTCCTGCGATTTGCTTGTAATATCAATTTCTACAGAACATGGCCCAATGCTAGGAATAATGAAGATGGATTATATAAAAAACTATACTCACAGCATTGACTTTGTAGAGGACAAAATAGGTATAAATATTGTTCCGCAGTTTACTGGTCTTCCTGCCAGCAGCCAGAAAATTCAAAAGTGTGCTTTTATAAAACTTTTAAATTCTGAGCAAAAGTTTAATCTTATGGTTATTGATAAGAGCAATAATAAAGAGAAAGAAGAATATGGCTCAAATTATTTTATAAACAGTTATCTAGGCTGTAGTATTGTTGATAATGAAAGAGACATGACCAAAGCTTTTGTAAACGCAGCTGAAAACTTTACACGAAATAAGCTGAAGGAGAATGCAGATACCCAGGAGATTGTAAGAACTGCAATAAAGAAAAAGCTTAAAGAAGAAGAGCATATTGATGTGAAAGCTCTTTCAGAGGATTTATTTAAAAATCAATATGAAGCCCAGCAGGACTTTATAGAGTATGTTTCATCTTCGGGAGTAGAAATTGAGGAAAAAATTCCTGTAGATAAGGAATGGGTTGCTAAAAAGCTAAAAAGAGTGAGATTAAAGATAGACAGCGATATTGATCTTTATATAAAAGAAGAAACCTACGATGACAGGAGTCGTTTTGAAATACAAAGAAATGGTGATGGTTCAATAAATATTGTTTTAAAACATGTTATGAATTATATTGAGAAATAAATTAATAATGAGAGGGTGATATTTATGAGTTTAAATGAGAATGAGAGAATTTGTCCGCTTTGCGGTAAGGATAATAACTGTCAACATGGACAGGGAGGGTGCTGGTGCGATACTGTTAAGGTTTCTAAGAAGGTAATGGACCTAGTTCCAGAAGATAAAAGAGGTAAGGCATGCATATGCAGAGATTGCATAGAGAAATACATGGAATGAAGAGATAGAAGAGATTTTCTTCTATCTCTTTATTTGTAAACAATTGTGATACTGTATTTGAAAAATAAGTATTAAATATGACGCATATATAGTATTAAGCATATACTACTTATATAGTGGTTTTAAAATATGTTTTGAATATTAACTTTTTCTAAACTGGAGATATGTTTTAGAAGAAATTTTAAAACATGAACACTTGCAAGAGCTTCATCCTTTGATTTTTCCTTAACGTATTGAGGAAGCTTCCAAAGCTCCATTTCTATATTATCAATCTCTTGATGATTGACAAAAAGCTTTATTACATTTGAGTGTTTTTCCCATTGATTAGTAAAATCCATGGAGGTTTTGTAAGCTTTATCCCACTTTTCCTCTGAAATATATTTTTCTAAGTCATTATTTAGAATTTGGATGTTTGAAGATATTCTATTTAAATATCCTATGGAAAAAAATATAGCAGTAATCATTGATAAAAATACTGTTATAGAGATAATTATATTTCTCATTGCTTACTGGAACCTCCTTCCTTAAGCTGATAGAAGAACTTTCCTTTTGAATCGAGTAGGGCAATAAAAACCTTATCGGAGGAATTAACGTTATTTTTTCTTAGCTGACTTTGAAGCCAAGAGTTGTTTTTTTCAATAAGATTTAGGTTGTATTTATTGATTTTACCATCTAGTATGAGCGTAATAGGAAGCTTATCTTGTGTAGACTTTATGTTTAAGTCCTGTTTGGTAGCTGGCTCTAATTCTGTTTTAGGAATTACTGATATGTGGCCGCTGGTTTCCAGTATGGCATACTCTATGTCCACGATATTATAGTAGCCTTGAAGTCTAAGCTCTTCCATCAAATCATTAATATTAAGCCTGTCATATTTTAACTGCTTAATATCGATTTTACCATCTTTAATGATTATACTGGGCTTTCCGCTAAAAATAGTTCTGGCAGTTTCACTTTTTAGCTCTGCTAAGGAGATAATAACTTGGAGAACCAGTAAAGTTATTATTGGAATAATACCGTGAAGTAATGGAATTCTTGTATCCTGCATGGGAAGTGAAGCAAGTTCTGATATCATTATTGCTATAACGAGTTCAAAGGGCTGAAGCTCACCAATTTGTCTTTTGCCCATCATTCGCATTGTAAAAACTACGATAAAATATAAGATAACTGTTCTAAGGAGAACTATTAACAAAATACCACATCCTTTTAGTATTGCAAAATAGAATAATAGGTATATTTTTTGTTAAAATATTAAAAATTATGAGTAGTAAGAGGACATTTTTTAAAATGATGAAGTATAATAGTATTAATTTCTTAAATATATACAATTCAAAAGTTCTAATACATTAATGATGTCCTAAAAATTATTGAAGATTGGATATTTTATGACATCATTAATCTAAGAACTTTATTGCATTGCAAATAGGTTTCTGCAGAATTTATAGGGGGCACAAATATGGAGAAAATAAAGTTGAATTTAAGTAACGGTAAAAATATTGAAATTAACAAAGGAACTGTTTTATATGATATTTATAAAGAGAATTATGAGGAAAGCCGGCTTCCTGTAGTTTTAGTAAAGATAAATAAAAAGTATTATGAACTTACTAAAACAGCAGAAGAGGATGGAGATTTTGACATTATCGATATAAGCACAAATTTAGGTATGAGAACCTATGCTAGAACACTTCAATTTGTTTTAATCAAGGCCGTGATTGAGCTCTATCCTAATGCAAAGATTACAATAGAACATGCTTTAAGCAAAGGACTTTTTGGCGAGATACACAGAAATGAAAAAAGATTAAATTGTGAAGATATTAAAAATATAAAATTAAAAATGCAGGATATAATTGATAGGGACTTACCAATTAGAAAGCTGGAAGTTTCTAAAGCTGAGGCAATAAAGATATTTAGTGAATATAAGATGGAAGATAAATTAAGACTTTTAAAGCACGTGAATTCAGAGAAAGTGAAGCTTTATGAACTTGATGGGAGATATGATTATTTTTACGGCTCAATGGCCTATTCAACTGGTGTGTTAAAATATTTTGATATTATGTGTTATGAGTCAGGCTTTATTTTAAGATATCCCACCGAAGCAGAACCAACTGTTTTACCGGAGTTTGTTGAATATAGAAAGCTTGCAAAGATATTTTATGAAACAGAGCAGTGGGGTAATATATTAGGAGTCGGTGATGTAGGGTCATTAAATGATAAGGTAGATAATGGTGATATAAGAAACATTATTCATGTAGCAGAAGCGCTTCATGAGAAAAAAATAGCTTATATAGCTGATATGATACACGAAAGAAAAGGCACTAAGCTTGTGCTTATAGCAGGGCCTTCTTCCTCTGGGAAGACTACATTTGCAAGAAGACTTGGAATTCAGCTTAGAGTGAATGGCTTTCTTCCAATACCAATTTCCTTAGATGATTATTTTGTAGACAGAGAAAAGACTCCTAAAGATGAAAGTGGAGAGTATGATTTTGAGTCAATATATGCATTAGACTTGAAGCTTTTTAATGAGCACCTAGAGCTTTTATTAAAAGGTGAAGAAATTGAAACTCCTACCTTTAATTTTAAATTAGGAAAAAGAGAATGGAATGGAGAAAAAGTCAAGCTTCCTCAAAATGGAATACTTATCGTTGAGGGAATTCATGGCCTAAATGAGATGCTTACTTCAAGTATTCCAAAGGAAAGCAAATTTAAAATTTATATAAGCGCTTTGACTCAGCTAAATCTGGATGATCATAATAGGATTGCGACAACAGATGTAAGAATAATAAGAAGGCTTGTTAGAGATTTTCTTTCAAGAGGCTATGGAGGAGAACAAACTCTTAAAATGTGGCCATCAATAAGAAGAGGAGAAGAAAAGAATATATTTGTATATCAGGAAGAAGCTGATGTTATGTTTAATTCTACCCTTGTATATGAACTATGTGTACTTAAAAAGTATGCTTTAGAAGAACTTAAGAAGATAACTTCTTGCAGTCCTGTATATTATGAAGCCTTAAGATTAGGAAGTTTTTTGAATTTCTTTAAAGAAGTAGATATGAAGCTTGTTCCTGAAAATTCAATATTAAGAGAATTCGTAGGCGGAAGCGTTTTTTATAAGTATTAGTTTTGTGAGATTGCAGAAATGCAGTCTCTTTTCTTTATAACATTTTCTAATTGCCAAATGTCGAATTGTGTTGTAAATTAATATATATAAAATGCAATAATAATTGTTAACAAGGTGGAGATATAATGAGAAATTATAGTGCTTTTGATATATTAGGACCTGCTATGATAGGTCCTTCAAGTTCACATACAGCTGGGGCAGCTAGGCTTGCAAAGGTTGCAAGAATAATTGCCGGAAAGGATATTAAGGAAGTTAAATTCTTGCTTCATGGTTCCTTTGCAAAAACTTACAGGGGACACGGTACAGATAGGGCTTTAGCTGCTGGCATACTAGGCATGGAGCCGTGGGATGAGAGATTAAGAGCTGCTATTGATATTGCTGAAATACAAGGATTAAAAATAGAATTTATTGAGGCAGACTTAGGGGACGAGCATCCTAATACAGTAAAATTTTTAATAACAACTTATGATGATAATGTGGTTGAAGTCATGGGGTCCTCAATTGGCGGCGGCAATATTATTATAAAGGAAGTTGATGGGGAAAAAATAGAATTTACAGGAGAATATCCAACTCTTATTATTAAACATGTGGATGTACCTGGTATTATATCAAAGGTTAGTTCAATAATATATGAAGCTAAAATAAATATAGCAACAATGAAGGTATACAGAAGCAGTAGAGGTTCAGAGGCCACAATGATTTTTGAAACGGATTCCGATGTTCCTCAAAAATTGATACAAGACATTATAGAGATTGGAAATATAAAAAGCATAAGAGCTATTAGTCCAATAGTTGAAAGGTAGTGAGCATAAGTGTTTGTAAATACAGGTGAAGAATTAATTGAAATATGTAAAAAAGAAAACATATCTATTGCTGAATATACAATAAGAGAAGAAATTAAAGAGACAGGTTTAAGCAGAGAAGAAATTATAGAAAAAATGGCCAAAAATTTAGAAGTTATGAAAGAGTCAGCTAGTAGAGGTTTGAAAAATAAGGTTGTCTCCGTAAGCGGACTTATCGGAGGAGATGCAAAAAGACTTTATGATTATTTGGAAAAGGGAAATACTCTATGTGATAAATTTATATTAAAGGCTATGGCAAGAGCACTTTCAAGCTCTGAGGTAAATGCAGCCATGGGAAGAATAGTGGCAGCTCCTACAGCTGGTTCCTGTGGTATTATGCCTGCAGTTATAATATCAGCTGCAGAGAAGCTTGAAAAGACGGACAAGGAAATGATTGAAGCCTTATTTACTGCTTCAGGAGTAGGAATCATTATAGCAAAAAATGCTACTGTATCAGGTGCAGAGGGTGGCTGTCAGGCAGAGGTGGGTTCAGCTTCAGCTATGGCTTCAGCCGCTGTTGTAGAGATGATGGGAGGGACACCGGAGCAGGCACTAAATGCTGGTGCAATTATCATTAAAAATATTTTAGGATTGGTTTGTGATCCTATTGCTGGTCTTGTAGAAGCACCTTGTGCTAAAAGAAATGCTTCGGGTACTGTAGCGGCCCTTACAACAGCTGACTTAGTTATGAGCGGTGTAAAGAGCATAATTCCTTTTGATGATACAGTATTAGCTATGTACAGAGTAGGGAAATCCATGCCTTGTGAGTTAAGAGAGACTGCTCTTGGCGGGCTTGCATCTACACCTACTGGGATAAAACTTAGAAAGCAAGTATTAGGAGAATAATTTTACAGGTAACACTTTATTTATCTTTGAATAGTCTAGTAAAGAGACTAAGATAAATAAGGTGTTATTTTTATGAAAAGAATTTATTTTTTTGCTGCTCTATCCTTTGTATTAACTTTTATAAGTACCTCATCAAGTCTTATTAATACAATAATTTATTCTGCTGCAGTTATTCCGCTGGCTATTCTTTTAGGTGAATTCACTTCAGATATTTCTGAGTATATAGGTGATAAGAAGGGTGGTCTTATTGCTGCCACAGTAGGTAACCTTCCAGAGCTTATGATGGGAATTTGGTCAATTCAGCTCGGTATGCTTCCAATGGTAAAATCAGCACTTATAGGCTCTATAATCAGCAATATGCTCTTGGTTCTAGGCGTTTCCATATTTTTTGGAGGAATTAAGTATAAGGATCAAAACTTTAATAAGCTGGTTGCAAGGACTAACTTTAATATGCTGCTTTTGGCTATGTCAGCCATAGTGGTTTTAGCTTCTTTAAACAGATATGCCGAACTTAGCACAGGAGCCATGATTTCTATCAGTCTTAAAGTTGCTGTCGTACTTATTTTAGTATATATATTAGGGCTTGTATTCTCTCTCTACACTCATGGAAATTTGTTTGTAGTAAGTGAGTCTAGTGAAGAAGAGAGCACTAAGCCAAGAGAAATAAAATTTATAATCATAGGTATAATTATATGCTCTGTAATATTATATCTGCTAAGTGAAAAACTAATAGTAAATATTAAGGGAGTGGTAGATACTTATAACATTTCGCAAGAGTTCTTAGGAATTATTCTTATTCCTATACTAGGGAATATAGGTGAAAATGTTTCGGCTATAATGTGTGCTTTAAAAAATAAAGTAAATCTAAGCCTTGAGATAGCAATAGGGTCCAGCATACAGATATCATTATTTGTAACTCCAATACTAATGATTTTTTCTTATTTTACAATATCTCCAATGAATTTAATATTTACTAACTTTCAAATAATTATTGGACTTATTGGAGTTGGTATGTCATACTTTGTATTTCAGGATGGGAAAACCTATTGGTTTGAAGGGGCAATACTTATAGCCATATATATTATGATAACACTTGGATATTATTATATAGCTTAAAGAGCTATAAGTAATAAAACATCAAGGCATATAATATAAATAGTTATGATATTAATTCTTTTTAGGTGATTAATTGAGCGGAAGGAAACTTATCGAAACATATTATGTGGATATAAATAATTTGGCAGATTTGCTTGGTAAGCTTGTAAGTTCTTATAGGCTTCTAATTGGAGGAGCTGATGAACTTAATAAGATTGCTTTAGCAAGAAAAGAGGAAATAAGAGATGCTCTTAAAAGATCAGATAAACTCGGAGATATAATAGATGATTTAATAGTTACGCTTGAAAAGGCATCTTGTAATTATATGGAGTATTGTGAGGTAAAGTCTGAAATTATTAAAGGAAAAGTAAATTCTAATCACATTCTAACAGAAATAGATGATGAAATAAAATTTGATGAGTTAAAAAGTTAAAGGTGTGAGGAAAAATCTCACACCTTTTTAAATCTTAATTTACTTATCATTAAGTAGGATAACATAACTACAAGAACTATCGAAACTGATAAATTTGTTTTATAATTTAGAGTTAGTAAAGCAAACAGAGCAAGAAAAGTTCCTGCAATGGTTATCGGAATGCCTGTAAATACATTGTTGAAAGGCATAGAATTGTATCTGGCAAGACGATAAGCACCTGCAATAGGAAATACTAAAACTAGCATATAGCCAATAAGTCCCAAGTGAGTATAATCATATAAATTAAACATAAGTATAGATGGCGCAACTCCGAAAGATACTAAATCAGCTAAAGAATCGAGCTCTTTTCCTATATCGCTTGATACTTGTAAGAATCTTGCTACCCTGCCATCATATCTGTCTATTAATCCTGCAATAATTATAAACAGACATGCCCATCTATAATTTGAATTAAAAGTCATAAGTAAGGATAACACGCCACAGGCCAAATTAGCAAAAGTAAATATATTAGGCACAGCGTTTTTCTTTGACATTTAAAATTCCTCCTAAAAATAATATAATTCCATTTTGCATAAATTACCAATATAAAATCAGCTTTAAATTAATACAATATATTATAACATAGATTTAGTAAATGGTTAATAGTAAAAAAAAATTAAGTTTATTTTTTAACAAAGCAGTAGCTGTAAACTAATTTAAATGATATCATTAATTATACAAAATGTGAGGGGTTAAAAAATGAAAAATAAAGCGAAAAACATAATTAAAGCTATACTTATCATATGTATTTCTTTTCTTTTTATTTATTTTCTTTTAAAGTATCAAAAACACTTGAGACATATTAATTTTAAAGCTTTAAGAAGTTACATATTAAGCTTCGGTCCGTTAGCTTTCTTAGTACTGCTTCTTATATATTCTTTAAAGCCTATAATTTTAGTTTTCCCAGCTCTTCTTCTTACAGTGCTTGCTGGAAATATATTTGGACCTCTTAAAGGCTTCCTGCTTACTATGTTGGGACTTTATTTTTCTGGAACATTAGCTTTCTACCTTGCAAAAAGTTTAGGTAAGCCTTTTGTTTCCAAAATCACCAGAGGAAAGCTTTTAAAACTTGATGATAATATAGAAACTCATGGATTTAAAATAATGCTTTTAATGAGAGTATCTACTCTTTTTCCATATGATCCTTTAAGTTATGCTGCCGGTTTAACAAAAATTACATATAGAGATTTTATTACAGCCTCGCTTTTGGGGGCATTTCCAGAAATGCTTGCATATTCATATTTAGGACAAAATATGCATCACCCATTTTCTAAAAAGTTCATAATACCTTTAGCATTGGTAGCAATAGTTGCAATTGGAGGATCTTTTATGTTTAAATCCTATAATAAAACAAGTAAAACTAAAGCTTAAAATTTCTATTTAAGTATACATATACCTATAATAAATCTCTTTCTTTAAGTTAAGACTATATTAGGAAGACTAATTGTTTAATTTAAGGAGGGGACGTTAATGAAAGTTAAAGATTTAATGACTAAAGATGTTGCCACTTTAAATGCTGAAGATTCTGTTGAGCAGGCTGCAAAGATTATGAAGGAACATAATATTGGTTCGGTTCCGGTATGTGATGGTGAAAATGTTATTGGTATTATTACTGACAGGGATATTGCTCTTAGATCAGTAGCAGAAGGAGAAAACGTAAAGAATCAAAAGGTTAGAGAAGTGATGAGTTCTAATCCTGTATTAGCAAATCCGGATATGGATGTGCATGATGCAGCAAGAATAATGAGTGAAAGACAAATAAGAAGATTACCTGTAGTTGATAAAAGCAATATTGTTGGTATAGTATCTCTTGGAGATTTAGCAGTTGAGCAGCAGCTCAAAGATAATGCAGAAGAAGCTCTAAGCGAAATATCAGAGCCAAGTTCTCCTATGATGTAGATATAAGTAAACTCTAAAAGTCCACAGGAATTTCTATAAATTTCTTGTGGATTTTATATATTGGTAATATAATGTATGTGTAAATAAAGGTGTTAGTGGGTGAATAAGTCGTATGAACAAGGTTAAATTTATTTATAATCCTTTTTCAGGTGAAAATTCAATTGTGAATGATCTGGATAAAATTGTAGATATTCATCAAAGGCATGGTTACTCAATTGTGCCTTACAGAATAAGTTTTGAATATGAACTTTCAAAGGCATTTGATGATATTGATTATACATATAAATATATTTTAGTAGCTGGCGGAGACGGTACAGTAGATAATGTAGTTAATCATATGAAAGCTCTAAATATTAATCTTCCTATTGCTGTACTTCCTGTAGGCACAGCTAATGATTTTGCTAAGTTTTTAGGTATTCCACAGGATGTTGAAAGAGCCTGTGAACAAATACTTAATACAAAACCAAGAGTTGTGGATCTTGGGAAAATTAATGATAAGTATTTTGTTAATGTAGCAAGTACAGGCCTTTTCACAGATATTTCTCAAAAAACAAGTGTTACATTAAAAAATACAATGGGAAAGCTTGCTTACTACGTTAAAGGTATAGAACAGCTTCCCAATTTTAAAAAGCTTAAAATAAAAGTTTCTTCAAAGGAAATTGAGTATGATGGCGACATGTACTTGATGCTTGCTTTTAACGGACAGACAGCCGGGAATTTAAAGTTTGCCTATAAAGCTGAAGTAGATGATGGATATTTAGATGTTATAATTATAAAAGCAGGAACAATAAAAGATATGGTTGCTCTCTTAATTAAGATGCTTCGAGGGGAGCACTTAGAAGAGGATGCACATAATTTAATATATTTTAAAACAAATAAAATGTATATTGAGTGTTATGAAGATATAGTTACAGATATTGATGGAGAAAGAGGACCGGATTTTCCTCTTACAGTTGAGTGCGTAAAAGGTGGGCTTAAGGTATTAGGTTACTTAAACGATTAGAATTATATATAAAAATAGAATAAAAGCCTAAAAAAAGTAATAAATATAAGTAGTAACAATTTAGGTGGAGTGTATATGAACGTATATTATTTTTATGTAACCTTGTTATTGCTTGTATTTATATTACTTTATTATGGGATAAGCTATAGCTTAAAGTTTGCTCCGTTAAAGATAAAAATTTTAAGCCTCGGTGCATTATCACTTGTAAGCTTAAGGTATGCAGCTTTAGTAATTTTATTATTTTCAGCAAATATTAAAAATTTATATTTGTTAAAGCCTTTTACATTTTTAAATCTATTGACTATACCAGTATTGGCTTCAGCTGCAATTTATATTTTATTTAGAAATGATAAAATTAAGTTTAATTATTGTTTAATTTTATCAGGAGTCTTATTTTCATATTACATATTTTTAATGTCCAAGTTTTCCGTTAACATAGAAATATTCAGGAATCTAGGATACATAATGTATTTTAATAATAAAAATATGCAGTATGGAATTTATCTTATAATAAATACACTATTTTTGTTTACTGCAATAATTTTCATAGAAAATAAAAATACTAATAAGCTTGGAGTAAGAATGATAATTGCTTCTTCTGCAGCAGTTATTATCGAGACTATACTTGAAGCCTCCGGTATTAATTTATTTCCGACAGTTTTGTTTGGGGATATACTTTGGATTATAACAATAGATTATGCACTTTCTAAGCTGAGAAAATAGATAGATATATATAATTTACTAAAGAAAAGGCAGGAGTTAGCCGTGAAAATACTTTTAGTTTCTGATGAAGAAAATCCTTATCTATGGGATTACTTTCAGCCTGAAAAGTTTAAAGATATAGACCTTATAATATCCTGCGGAGACTTAAAGGCAGAATATCTTTCCTTTTTAGTTACCATGATTAAAGCTCCTTTATTTTATGTACCCGGAAATCATGATACAAAATATATAAACAATCCTCCTGAAGGCTGTGAGTGCATTGATGGGAAGCTTGTTAACTTTAAGGGGTTAAGAATACTAGGCCTTGGTGGGAGCCATAGATATAGTTTTTCAGAATATCAATATAATGAAAAGGAAATGAAAAAAAGAATATTTAAGCTAAAACCAAAGCTTTGGCTGAATAAAGGCTTTGATATATTAGTTTCTCATGCTCCGGCCTTTGGCATTGGAGATGATACTGATAACTGTCATAGAGGCTTTAAGTGCTTTATAGAACTTATGGATAAGTATTCACCGAAATTTTTCTTTCACGGTCATGTGCATTTAAATTATGGCATGAAGCCTAGATTTAATGAATACAAGAATACAAAGATTATAAATGCTTTTCAATATTATATAGTTGAAATTTAAATAGGATATATCAAAATAGAAAGTATTTTTTATTTTGGTGTATCCTATTTTTATTTGAAAAGACTAGGGCTTGAGAGCTATTGGGGTTTTTCTCAATTTAGAACAGGAAGCGGACAGGGATATATAAATTTAAGCACAGGAAATCTCGCTTACCAATCTATTGATTTTGTGTTCCCTGGCTCAAAGCTTGCTGAGGTTATGAGAAGGACCTATAACAGCCAATCTACTACAAAAACACCTTTAGGCTATGGCTTTGATTTCAGTTTTAATACAAATCTTCTAAAAGAATATGATGCATTAGGAAAAGAGGCAGGTATAATTCTTAAAGATGGTGATGGAAGCATTCACAGATTTTCAAGGAATGCAGACGGAAGCTATACAGCAGGAAAAGGAAATTATATGGTTCTCACCTATGACAGCAGCCAAGGCAGTTTTAGTATTAAGAGAAAAGATAATATACTGTATTCTTTTGACAAAAATATGAGACTAACAAGTTTCTCTGATGCTAATGGCAATTACTTGAAGCTTTCCTATAACTCTAGAGGTAATGTAGACACAGTAAAGGACAACTTCAATAATACCTTAACTTTAGAGTATGATTCAAAGGATAGACTTCTTAAAGCTACCGATCCTGCAAATAGAATTTACAATTATATGTATGATAACAGCTCTGACAAACTAATTAAAATGTATACTATTATAGAAAACAATATAGAATATGCTGAAGAATTTGGGTATGACAGTGCCTTTAAATATATTACTGTAATAAAGGATCCTAAAAAGAATATAACAAAACTGGATTATCCAAATGGAAAGCTGGTAAAGGTTACAAATGCTATAAACGAATATTTTACATTAAATTATGGTTCCAATACCACGTCTATAACTAGTGACAGAGGAAAAACTGTAACTTTTAGTTATAATAGCCTTGGAAATATAACTAAAAAAACAGATACATTAGGTAATAATACAAATTATGAATATGATGATAATTATAATGTAACTAGAATTTCCTATGTAAATACTGTAGCTGAAACTGATAAAGAGCTGAATTATTATTATACCTATGATTTAAATGGCAATATACTAACTTCAAAGGATCCCCTTGAAAATGTTACAGAATACAGTAATTATAATAGCTTCAATGAGGCAGGCCAAGTGAAAAATCCTATTTCCGCTGGAAGCTTTGCTGTTACAGTCTATGCTTATGACTGTAAGGGAAATTTATTGTCTGTAAAAGATCCGGAGGGGAGAACAAGCTCTAACACTTACGATAGTTATGGAAATATTACTACATCCACAGATAACTTTGGTAATATAACAAACTATGATTATGACAGCAAAGGAAGACTTGTTAAGATAACAGAGCCTCAAGGAAAAATAACAGAAACAATAGCCTTTGATGTACAAAATAATCCAATAAAGGTAAAAGATGCTTTAGGGAATATAACAGAAACTGCTTATGACTTGTTAGGAAGACCAATAAAAACAATATATCCTGACGGAAAATATACAATAAGTGTATATGATTTAAACAGCAATTTAAAGCAAAGTACTAATAAAAGAAGCTATACAACAATGTATGATTATGATGCATTAGACAGACTGAAAAGTGTGCTTGATGCCGAAGGAAAGACCACAACTACAACTTACAGCTATGGGTCAGATAATAATGTTATAGTCACAGTAGCCGATGCTGAGGGAAGAATCTCAAAGGCTTATTATGATTCTGAAGGAAGAATAAAAAGGGAAGAAAGCGGAGGAACTTATACTGACTATGAATATGACCGTATAGGCAATACTATAAAGCAGACTGATGCAGAGGGAAGAATAAGCAAAGTTTTATACAATGAATTAAATCAAGCCTTTAAAGTAATACAAGACCCACAAGGGAAAAATATAATAAATGAATTTACCTTTGACCTTTTAGGAAATAAATTAACGTCAAAAGACGGCGAAAATAATGTAACAAACTATGAGTATGATAAAATAGGGAGATTGAAAAAGGTTACGAATACTGTAGAAACGGAAACTATCAGTACAAGTAATCAGTATGATCTTAAAGATGGGATGCTTGTATACAATAAAAGTATTGATGGCTTAGGAAGAGAAACCTTTACTTACTTTGATTCCTTAGGAAGAAAAGTAAAGGAAGTAAAAGAAGGAACAATTGGTGACAGCGATAGGCAGATTACAATCTATGAATACAATCTAAATAATAATTTAAAGAAATTGACAAAGCCTGATGGAAATTCTATAAATTACGATTACGACGTACTGGATAGATTGAAACAAATAACCTACGACAGCAGTAACTATACAGCATTTGCCTACGATGACAATGGCAACAGAACCTCAATGAAGGATGTGAAAGATGGTAAGGTAACTGAAACAACCTATGCATATGACGGTTTGGATGAACTTTACCAATATGTACAGGATGGTAATACTGTAACTTATAGTTATGATGGAAGTGGTAATAAAACTAAAGTAAGCTATGCTGCAGGAAATGAAACTAAAAATATAGAATATAAATATGATATGCTCAATAGACTTAACAGCATACTTCTAAACAACCAAAAGACAGCAGACTATTCCTATGATAAAGTAGGAAATAGGCTGACCATGAGTAATGGTACAGACAGTTATAAATATGACTATAACCAATTTAACAGTTTAAAGCAGATAAGTAAAAATGGAAGTATAGAAACGACATTTACCTATGATGCTAATGGAAATGAAACAAAAGAAATTGCAGGAACAAAAACCACTTCCTATGGTTATGATAAAGCCGACAGGCTTATTACATTAACAATTGCGGATGGAAGTACTTCTAAAAATATAAGCAACATCTATAATGGCGACGGACAGAGAATTAAACAAATAGAAGATGGAGTAACAACCAAGTATTATTATGATGGTGGTAAGCTTCTTTACACAGCTGACAGCTCAAATAATAAGCTTGAGGAAAATATTCTTGACCCGTCAGGGACAATAATAGCTTCGAAGAGATTTGACGGAAATTATGCTAACAAATATTTCTTCTATAACTATGACATAAGAGGAAGCGTAAGCAGTATAATTAATCCAGAGGGAAGTCTTGTAAAAGGTTATGATTATGACGAGTTTGGCAAGACAGCGGATAAAGGAGACTCCTTATTCAAAAATACTACCAAATTCACAGGAGCAGTACACGACCTATCAGCAAATCTTTACTACATGGACTCTAGATTCTATAACCCAATAACAGGAAGATTCTTAACCCAGGATACCTACAGCGGAGATCCATATGAGCCATGGACACAACATCTTTACAGCTATTGCTCTAATGACCCTGTAAACTTTATAGATCCTACTGGACATTCAAGAAGGATGGCTAATGAGGATGGTGGAAGCGGGGAGAGTAACTATTCTGCCTCAAATATATATATGGATTCTAAGTACGCAGTAAAAAATACTAATACTGCTGTGATACGTTCTAGAAATACGAGTGAAAAAATAAGAGATATAGCTGATGTTACCTTATCCAGTTTACCGGGCATTGGAATGATATATAATGAAGCTAATAATGTTGCAGTGGCATGTACTGGTATAGATTTAGCAGGACGTGCACATTATGAAGATGAAATACAAGATAAAAAATTATTTCTGTATGTTGACATTATGACTGTAGCAATATCTGGAGCAGCCTCTGGTGCTTTAAATGGGGCGGGTGAAGCTTATTATCATTCTGCTAACCCGTCAGTAGTTGACATCATGAAAGAGAGTGGATTTAGAACTGATTTGCCAAATCCACAAGCAGCATGGAAAAACAATAGATTTGGGAGAGGTGTTTACTTAGCAGATTCTCCTGCAACAGCACTAGCTGAAAGACCAGGTGGAACAATATTAAAGATTAACGCAGATACAGGCAAGAATCTAAATCTCACAAATAGAGGTATTATAGATTATGATATGGGTCAGGCTATTGCTAGAGGAGCAAGAAAACATGGATATAATTCAATCACATTTTTGTCAAATGCAGCAAAAGAGCAAGGATTTAAAGGTGCTAATACAATGATTTTCGACCCAACAAGAGTATCAATACAGGAGGTGTTGCCATAATGAATTATTGTTTACCAGAGATACCTAAAGTTTATTGGATTAAAAAAATTATCTATAAGTGTAAGTCATGTGGTTACGAGTTTGAACAGCTTGTTTCTAATAGCGATGATATAGTAAAATATAAAGAAAATGATGGAACAGATATTAAATGGTTGCCTACTTATGGTAAAGGTGGTTACTTGGATTTAATGTGTAAACTTATCCCTAATCATAAGTTGAATGACCAGATAACAATGAAAATTGCCAAAGAATTCAATTCAAAATTAAGCAACTTCATTGAACCTAGTTCCAATGGTAAGGAATATACTTTTGATGAAAATTTAAGTCTTTGTGGTAAGTGTCATTCAAAAGAGTTGCAGTATATTGGGGAATGCATACTTACAAATCCAGATATAAGCTGGCTAAAAATATCATGTGATTTACTAAAATAAGGTTACGAGAATTAAGTCAATTTTTAATAGTAGCAACAGTGAAAAACTGTTGCTACTATTAACTTTTCTAACTACAGTTTCAGCCCCAAGGGGGCGGCTAAAGCTGATTTTTATGTAGCACCATCAGGAGTCACAATAAAAGGTCCAGAGTGGGATTTCTTTAAAAACACTAATAACTTTAAGAATATGTCAAAGCAACAAGTAATTGATTCAATTCCGAGTGGTTGGGAAGTTAAAGGGAGAGCTCTATATGATAAAAATAATCTATATAGAGCAAGAATAGACCCACCAGATAATGTTACTAATTATGATCATATGCATTTATACGATTATTTTAATAAGAAGAATAATAAACTAAATATATTGCTTGATGAGAATTTCAATAGGGTTCCGTATAATTCGCCAGATGGTCATATAAAAATTATGCCTTAGGAGAGAATAGCATGAAAAGTGAAATTATATTAAAGAAAATTGAGGAATGTAATTATTGGGATATGGGAGTTGATGAGTTAGCTATAAGTAGTTATTTAGATGAAGTTAGTATTTCGTTCTTTAATGGAAAAAATGTGACTTATAAGTTCTCAAACTGCTATAAAATAATATCGGAACACTGCATGGATTTTGATAAAATCGGATACGATGAGAACGGAGAAAGAAACTTGCCACCTTATTTTCTTCAAAATATAAGTATTGAAGAAATAGAGATAAATAACAGAATGCTTTATAAGGTACTAATTGATATTCACCCATTGGATATAGAAGTTTGGTGCAAAGATATTAGTGTTATATCAAATTAGAGCTAGTTAAATGATAAAGCCGACAGGCTTATTACATTAACAATTGCTGATGGAAGTACTACTAAAAATATAAGCAACATCTATAATGGCAACGGACAGAAAATTAAACAAATAGAAGATGGAGTAACAACCAAGTATTATTATGATGGTGGTAAGCTTCTTTACACAGCTGACAGCTCAAATAATAAGCTTGAGGAAAATATACTTGATCCTGCAGAGACAATAATAGCCTTGAAGAGATTTGATGGAAACTTTTGCATTGTATATAACAAATATTTCTTTTATAACTGTGACATAATAGGAAGCAAATCATCTGCAAACCAGCATGTTTTCAGTAAATATTTATATATTTAGATATTTTTATATTTAAATCTTTTTATAGGTCTATATTTAAATATGTAAATAATAAAAAGGACATCACTTGCTTTTAATAGAACTGTTCAAGGTCATAGTAGCTTTCAAGAGAATTAGATTTTTATTTTTGCTCTTGATGAACAATTTGTAAGTACAGGTGCAAATATGCTTGTTGCCCATGAAAAGTCTAAATGACTTCTCATGGGCAACTTAGGCTGTGGTATCAGGTTTAAACTGTTTTGAGACAGCTGCTTTAAATAGTTTCTACATTTTCAACAAACCAATCCATAGACAATATCTGTTCAAAGGAGGCCGTTTCTTCATTATCTATTCTAAGATTTCCATCTCTATCGTAAATTGGTCCTGTAAAAGGATGATAGGCATTGTTCATAATCATTTTTTTCATTAGGTTTACAAGCTTTTGAGTCTCTGGAGGCACGAGCTCCTTTGAGTAAAAAATATCAACAACACCAGTATCAATTCCCCACCAAAAGTTTATAAGCTTTGGGTTGTTACTGAACATATCAACTATAGTTTTAAAGGTGTTATTTAATATGTTTTTTAGTATTCTTTCGTAAAATATACCCCAGTTCCATATAGGGGTTGCCAGATATTTATCCGGAACGCCACGTTCTTTATCAATGGTGCACAGCATGGAATAAACACCAAAGTCTGTAGAAACAGGATGAGAAACCTCTAAGGTACGATTACAAATTATGTCTGCACCTTCTTTAATAAGCCTGCTTCCTGCATCCGTAAATTTTAAACGACTGTTCCACTCGTTAGTGTAGGCTACTTTAACTTTGGCATAAGGATTAACCATTTTAGCTCCTAAAGCAAAGGCATTTATAGAGCTTATAACTTCAGGAGTGGGGCTTGTAGCAACATAACCTATTATATTGTCTTTTGTCATTGAGCCTGCAATAATTCCTGTTAAGAATCTGGGCTCATAGGTACGTCCGTAATAATTGCTTACATGCTTATAGGGATGAGCTTCAGAGCAGTTGAAAAATCTTACCTGCGGAAATTCCAAAGCACATTTCAAGGTTGAATTTAAGTAAATGGGGCTGGTAGTAAAAATAATATCATTGCCGGCGTTTGCTAGAATTTTAAGCATCTTATAGGCATCACTGTTTTCAGGAACATTTTCTATGTAGCCGGTAGTTATCTGATCACCAAGAACTTTTTCAAGATGAAGTCTTCCAAGCTCGTGTGAATAGGTCCACCCTGAGCCTTCTATAGTCCTAGCATAAGCAAAGGCTACTTTTAATTTCTTTTTTGGAATAACTAAAGAAGTTAAGGTGTTGATCATTTTGTTTGGACTTACTTCTAATAGTTCAGTTGATAAATCAATACCTTCATCCTTTGATAAACCTTCAAGCTCCTTTAAAAATTCTTTCATTCTTAAAGTAAGCTTTTCTTCATTTATTTTCTTAGGCATTCCATAGATTTTTGAGTATTCAAGGAAAGCATCGCCAGTTGTTATTTTAAGTCTGTCTCCTCCACAAGATAAATATATTTTCCTAAAGGTATTGTAAATATAAACTTCAAAATATTTATATTTGTTATCAAAATAAGAGTTTTCAGGATTAAAATTATCAAACAATTTAAGGAGCTTGTCAAAGCTGCCTTCTTTTGAAAACCATATTGAATAGAGATTGGTTATTTTATTAAATTTAAGGAACTCATAATAAAGCCTGCTGTCTTTGCTGTTTTCATCAAGCTTTGGTATAAGTCTTGTTACCTTAGCAGAAATAGAGTAGGCATCAAAATATTTAAGCACGCTTACTCTTTTATTGCCTTCAATTACGTAAAACCAATTCATATATTCATATACCTTAACAGCATCTCGTATGCCTTCATGAAGATGAGCTTCACACAGTGAAGACCATTTTTGCCTAAACTCTGTTTCTATAAGAGGCATAAAATTTCTTGCAAAAGAAAGACTTCTCAAATGAGTGTAGGTACCTATAGTTTTCTTAAGAGGAATTTCAATAAGACCTAAGTCTACTTGTGCAACTATATCCGTATCTTTTAAAATACCTTCAAGTGAAGGCAGATACCCTATTTCACCATTTGAAATACTTCTATTATATTCTCTTACAGCCATTTTCCTTGCTTCATCAAAGTGTTCATGACCATTTTTGTCCATCATGCTTCCACCTCATTGTTAAATATTGTTAGATATAGTATAGCACATGAATGAAGAATGTAGAATGAAGAATGAAGAATTAATGGAAAAAATCCCTTATGGGATTTTAAAAAACATCAAATTAGAAAAAGTCCCCTAAGGGACTTTTAACCATCATTCTACATTCTTCATTTACTAATTTTTCATTAGAGCGCTAGGCTTTTTTCTTAGCGCTCTTTGGTGCTCTAGGAGGAATCAGGCACTTCTTATCATACCCTATAAGGTCTTGTCTGTTAGCTTTTATTAAGGCTTCTTTTACCAGGTTGTAATTATGAGGAAGATTGTACTGGAGCAGAGCTCTTTGCATATTTTTTTCTCTTTGATCCTTTGGAACATACACTTTTTCTTTTGTAAATGGATTTATTCCAGTATAGTAAATTGTAGTTGAAAGGCTTCCGGGGGTTGGATAAAAGTCTTGAACCTGTTCCGGAGTATAACCCATTTCCTTTATATAAAGAGCAAGTTCTATAGCTGCATTTAAATCACTTCCAGGATGACTGGACATTAAATAAGGTACTAAAAACTGTTTTTTGCCAAGCTTTTCATTTATAGAATGATATTTATTAACAAATTTCTCATAAACTTCTCTAGTTGGCTTTCCCATCTGGGCTAAAACTTTATCGCTTACATGTTCAGGTGCAACCTTTAACTGACCGCTTATATGATGCTTGCAGAGTTCTTCGAAAAATTCCTCATTTTTATCGTAGATTAAATAGTCATATCTTATTCCGGAACGGATAAACACCTTTTTAACTCCGGGTAGTCTTCTTAATTTTCTTAAAAGGCTTAAATATTCAGTATGGCTTACTATTAAGTTTTTGCATGGTTTTGGATGCATACACTGCTTTGCCTTACATACCCCATGTTCCTCTTGAAGCTTGCAGGATTTGTGCCTAAAATTCGCAGTAGGACCCCCTACATCGTGAATATAGCCTTTGAAATCTTTATCTTTTATAATATCTTCGGCTTCCTTAACTATAGATTCCTGACTTCTATTTTGTATAGTTCTTCCTTGATGGAAGGTAAGAGCACAGAAGGAGCAGCTTCCAAAACAGCCTCTATGACTTGTTATAGAAAATTTAACTTCGTTTATAGCAGGGATACCGCCCTGAGCTTCATAGCTTGGATGATAGGTTCTTGCATAAGCGATATTATAAACCCTGTCCATTTCCTCCTGAGTCATTGGAAGCTGAGGAGGATTTTGGATGATAAATCTGTCGCCATGCTTTTGCACTAAGGTTTTTCCTCTGATGCCGTCTTGTTCATAAGATTCTAGTTTAAAGCTTTCCGCATAAGAGAGCTTATCGTTTGAAACCTCTTCAAATGATGGAACTTCTATATAATTTTTTAGTTCTTCAATGTTCTTTGAAATATATGCAGTACCTCTTATGTTTGTCATTTTATCTACTGACATTCCATACTTTAATAAATTTGCAATTTCAATTATTGTTTTTTCACCCATACCGTAAGCGAGCAAATCAGCTTTGGAATCTAAAAGTATGCTTCTCCTTACTTTATCGGACCAGTAGTCATAATGAGCAAATCTTCTAAGGCTTGCTTCAATGCCTCCCAATATGATTGGCACATCTTTATATGCTTCTTTTGCACGGTTTGAATAAACTATAACTGCTCTGTCTGGTCTGTAGCCGGACTTTCCTCCTGGGGAGTATAGGTCGTCGCTTCTTCTTTTTTTAGCAGCTGTATAGTGATTAACCATAGAGTCTATATTACCTGAGCTTATCAAAAATCCCAGTTTTGGTTTGCCGAGTCTTTTGAAATCATCTACAGTATTCCAATCCGGCTGAGCAATCACCCCTACAGTAAAGCCTTCATCTTCGAGTATTCTGCAAATAACAGCAGTGCTAAAGGAAGGATGGTCTACATATGCATCACCGCTTATGAATACAAAATCTAATTGGTCTATTCCTCTATCTTGTAAGTCCTTCCTACTTATAGGAAGAAATTTATTAGTAACGTTGTTTGATTGTTTTTTCATTAGGTTTCTCCTTATGATCTATGCATAAAATACATTTTCGTATATTGAATCCATTATATATTATCATAATTATATGGGTTATGAAATCTATTTTCTTTTAGAATTATTGCCTAAAAAAGTTATATAAAAACTTAATAATTTACAAAAGTAAAAGTTTTTGCGGTGTAAACTTTTACTTTAATAAAATATGATATATACTGTTTATAAGCTTATATGATGAAAATGGGGGATATTTTACGATGATTTTAAAGAAAAATTATAAAAAATTTATTGCAATTTTAATAACTGGAAGTGTAGCTTTAACGGGATGCGGTATTTTACCTAAGGAAGAGCAAACGCTTGCACCACCTTTAATAAAACCTCAAAAGCAAGAATATGAACTGTACGATGTAGTTAAAAAAGATATAACAAAGGCAGTAAAAGGAAATGGTACCGTTGTATCATCTAACGAAAATAATTTGTTTACTAAGGAAAATGGAAAGAGGCTTAAGACTATAAAAGTGAAGTTTGGGCAGATGGTTAATAAGGGAGATGTTCTTTTAGAATTTGATACAAATGACCTTGAAAGTAATATAAAGCTTCAGGAACTCAGCCTTAAAAAGGCACAGATTAATAATGACCGGGCTTCTGCAGGGACAGATGAGTGTGCAAAACAGCTTGCTGCTATTGATGTTCAAGTTGAAAAGACAAAACTTGATACCATGAAAAGTCAGCTTCAATCTTCAAAGCTTACTGCATCTATAGAAGGAAAAGTTGATTTTATTGAAACTTTGAAGGAAGGAGATATAGTAGAGCCTTATAAGACTCTTGTTACTATTTCAGATCCAAAGAAGCTTCAAGTAAATTATAAGCCTTCAGATACTTCTAGTATATCAAAGCTTCAGACCGGTCTTAAAGTAAACTTAAGCTTAAGTGGAAAAAGTTATGAGGGAGTGGTAGCACAGCTGCCGACCTCAGGAAAATATAAGGATTCGGCTGTTATAGATTTTAAGGATGCTGTAAAGGATGTGAATCTAGGAGATTCCATGGAGCTGAATATAACTCTTGAAACAAAGAAAAATACAATAGTTATTCCGAAGCAGGGACTGAAAAACTTTATGGGAAACAATACAGTGGAAGTTCTTGACGGAAATAAAAAGGTAAGTATAGATGTAGAAAAGGGAATTGAAAGCACAACAGAAGTTGAGATACTTTCAGGTCTAAAGGAAGGTCAGAAGGTAATATTAAATTAATGCGATATATGAAGTTATACGTATTTTATGATACTGGGGGATTTTTATGGCTTTAATTAAGATGGTATTAAGAAAAATGGTTAAAAATAAATGGTTTATCATATTTTTAATGATAGGTCTTTTAATATGCTCTGCTTTAATGAGCAGTATACCAATGTATACAGATGCTGTGCTTCAGAAAGTTTTTATAAAGGATTTGGAAAATTATCAAAAAGAAAGTGAGGCATATCCGGGAGGTTTTACAGCTCTTTTTTATTTAAATGACGGCTCTTTAGGCGATGTTCTTAAGGATGTCCAAGGAAATAATATTTTTGAAAATGATAATGTTAAAAAATATTTTAATAAATACTATGAAGATTTTATAAAAACAGATGAATTTTTTAAGAAAGATTTTCAAAATAGAATAGGAATAAAAGTGCAGGAACAAGTTGTTAATTACTCAACGGAGCCAAGGAAGATGGTTCATGATAACTTCAAAGCAGGCGATTTTGACGACAATGCTTTTGCAAGGATTCAATCCTTAAGCAATATTGAAAAGCACATAAAGATTGTGGATGGAAGACTTCCTGCTAGTGAAAAGACTAATAATATTTATGAAGTCATGATAACGGAAGGTGCGTTAAGCAAATTTAAAATGGTTTTAAACAGGGTGTATGTATTAAGCGATGTTAACAAAAAAGGAATAGCAGACATCAAAATTAAACCTGTTGGGGTAGTAGAACCTAAAGAAGAGGATACTTTGTATTGGTCCGGAAATAAAATATCTAATTTTAATGAGTCCGTAATTATTAACGAGGACTTGATGATAAAAGATTTTGTTAAAGCTCAGCCAACACAGCTGGATTCAGCAAAGTGGTATTCAGCACTGGATTACCATGATCTATCCCTTAAAAATATAAACAAGCTGTATTCAGGTGAGTATTCCATATCAAAGGATTTATCAGAGATAAGAAGCAGTACTAATATAAGCTTTCCATTAAAGGACCTGACAACAAAATATCTTGGAAAGGAAAAACAGCTGAAGACTATGATGTGGTCTTTAAATGTACCTGTAATTATAATGCTTTCCATATACTTGTTTATGGTTTCAAAGCTTATAATTGAAAAGGAGAAAAATGAGATATCTCTTCTAATAAGCCGAGGAGCAAGCAGGCTTCAGGTAGTGTTTGGCTATGTTATAGAAGGAATGATATTAGCGTTGGTTGCCTTAGCTGTCGGGCCTCTTCTAGGTTTGTATTTAACCAAACTCTTAGGAGCCTCCAATGGTTTTTTAGAATTTGTAAACAGAAAAGCTTTGGAGGTTAAACTCAGCGGAAGCAGTTACATTTATGCTCTTGCTGCAAGCGGTATATTTCTTTTAGCACTGCTCATACCAGCTTACAAGGCAAGCCGTACAAGTATAGTAGATCATAAAAGGAAAAAAGCTAGAGGGGAAGAAAAAGCTCTTTGGCAAAAGCTTTTCTTAGATTTGATACTTTTAGGGGTTTCTGCTTATGGATATTATACTTTTGTTCAAAGGCAAAAACTTATAAAAACTGCAGCATTATCAGGAAGCAATGTGCAAGTAGATCCTATATTATTTTTTGTTCCAGTATTATTTATATTAGGAGCAAGTCTCCTGTTTTTAAGGCTATACCCTTATATATTGAGGATTATTTATAAGCTAGGTAAAAGAATTTGGAGACCGTCTATGTACGGAACTTTAATACAAGTATCTCGGTCTTCAATAAGCTATCATTTTTTAATGGTTTTTATAATGCTTACGTTGTCTATTGGTATATTTAGCGCAACAGCCGCAAGAACGATAAATACTAACGATGAAGAAAAAATAGAATATAAAAACGGTGCAGATATCACAATGAAGCTTATTTGGGATAAGGTAGATTCGGGAGGCGCTGCTTTAGCTCCTTATGGACAGTACAGCGGAAGCCAAACGAGTGGAGCAGCTTCTGTAAAAACTGCACAGTATATTGAACCGCCTTTTGACGCTTTTGAAAAGTTACCTGGCGTTGAACATGCTGCAAGAGTATTTAAAAAGCAGGAAGCTTTTGCGAAGGCAGGAAACAAATCTATAAATAACGCCAATTTAATGGCTGTAGACCCTTATGACTATGGAAATGTAGTTTGGTATAGAAATGGTCTTTTACCTTACCACATTAATGAGTATTTAAATTTACTATCTTCTGAAGAAGCTGCGTGTATAATCTCATCATCTATTAGTGAAAGTACAGGAGCTAAAGCTGGAGACAGCATAACGGTATCTTGGAATGGAAACAAAGAAGTGAAATTTAATGTATATGCAGTCTTGGATTACTGGCCATCTAATCTTCCTGAGGATAACAAAAAAGATGAAGAGGCAGGAGAAAATAAGTTTATAGTAACTAATTTAAATTATATACAAGATAACTTTCCAAAGGAACCATATGAAGTATGGCTGAAGCTTAAAAAGGATGCATCAAGAGAAGAATTATATAAAGCAATAGCTGACAACAAATTTATTATAGTCTCTAACCTTGTAGATACGAAAAATGATATTGTAAATCTAAAAAATAATCCAAGTCAGCTTGCTGTAAACGGATCTTTAACTATGGGATTTATAATAAGCGGTGTTATTTGCTTTTTGGGTTTTATACTATATTGGGTTTTATCTCTCAAGGAAAGAAATCTGCAATTTGGTGTTTTAAGGGCTATTGGATTATCTTCTATGCAGCTTAAGCTTATGATGATTTGGGAACAGCTCTTAACTTCTGGAATAGCGATGATTATTGGCAGCTTAATCGGACTTTTGTGCAGCAAAATATATGTAGTGTTTTTTCAGCTTTCAGAGGGCTTTGCGCAGCAGATACCACCTTTTAAAATTATGTCCTATTTAAGCGATAGACTTAAGGTATACGGGTTTATCGGCTTTACTTTTGTATTAGGGCTTGGAATTTTAATTTATCTGCTTTCCAAAATAAAAATAAGCAACGTAATAAAGTTAGGAGAGGACTAAGCTATGGTTCCAATTATTAGTACTGAAGCTATAAGTAGAGATTTTCATGTAGGCAAAGATGTTGTACATGCTTTAAAAGATATAAATATAAATATCAAAACTAAAACGTTGACAATACTAAAGGGGCGGTCTGGTTCAGGAAAAACCACATTGATAAATATATTGGGTGGATTAGATAAACCTAGTTCAGGCAAACTTGTTTTTGATGGAGAAGAAATAACAAAATTGAACCTAAATAAAATTGATAATATTAGAAGAAAACATATGGGCTTTATTTTTCAGTCCTTTGCATTGATTTCGCTTATGTCTGCCTTTGAAAATGTAGAGTTTGCGTTAAAAATTGCAGGCTATTCTTACAGTGAGGCTAAAAAGAGAGCTGAAGAGTGTTTGGAACTTGTTGGACTCACAAAAAGAATGCATCATAGACCCCAGGAGATGTCTGGAGGGGAGCAGCAAAGAGTAGCAATTGCCAGGGCAATTGCTCACAATCCAAGAATTATTTTTGCTGATGAGCCAACTGCAGAACTTGATTCTCATAATGCTGTTTTAGTTATGAAGCTTTTTAGGGATTTGATTGAAAAGGAAGGCATAACTATCGTAATGACTACTCATGATCCTAATATGATGGAGCTTGGCGACTATGTTATAACCTTAGAGGATGGTTTGGTTATAGAAGAAAAGCAAAATGAGCTTTTTAAAGGAGAAGTTAATAATGGTAGTATGTGAAAACTTGGTAAAGATATATAAGACAAAAGACATAGAGGTTGTTGCGCTGCAGGGGTTGGATCTAAATGTTGAAGACGGAGAACTTATGGCTATAATTGGAAGCAGCGGAAGTGGAAAATCAACTCTTTTAAATATGCTTGGCGGGTTAGACAGACCTTCTGCAGGAACTCTCTTAGTAGACGGAAAAAATTTATTAAAGCTTACGGATAAAGAGCTTATTAAATATAAGAGAGAGACTGTAGGCTTTATATGGCAGAATAATGCTAGAAATCTAGTTAACTATTTAACTGCATTAGAAAATGTTGAGCTTCCAATGTATCTTACAGGAAAAAGAAAGAAGGAAAGAGCTGTAGAGCTTTTAGAAATGGTGGGACTTTCTCACAGAAAAAATAATAAGCTTTATGAACTTTCAGGTGGAGAGCAGCAAAGGGTCGCCATAGCTATAGCGCTTTCTAATAACCCAAGCTTTCTTTTGGCTGATGAACCAACAGGGGCACTGGATACTAGAACATCCTCACAAGTTTTGGATGTCTTTAGAGATATCAACAAAAACTTAGGAGTAACTGTAATAATAGTAACTCATGACATGGAGCTTTCTAAAAAAGTTAATAGAGTTGTTGCTATAAGAGATGGAAGAACAAGCAGTGAATTTTTAATAAAAAGCTCCTATCTTGATGAGTTTAATTCTTTAATCAGCGAGGATTTAAATAAAGAAACCGTACAAAAAGAAGATACACATGAAGAACTTATTGTTATGGATCAAAATGGAAGGCTGCAAATACCAAAGGAATATTTAGAAGCTTTAGGTCTTAAAGGAAAGAATAAAGTTAAAGTTGAGCTGGTAGATAATCAAATTGTAGTTCATTCCAAACAGTCATAAAAATTAATGTTAGAATAAGAGAGATTGATAAATAGTAAGAGAAAACATGATGAAAACATTAACAATACAAATTTAATATAAAATAATAAACAAATTTAATTATTTTTAGCCTAATATAGTTGCATTTAAAGTTTTTTGTAATATAATTTATAGTGTAAAGAAAATATATTTGTTAGGTGAGGCTCCTATATGGATATACGCTGCTACCGGGAAACATCGAGAGATGCCAACTCATGGTCAACAGATACTACCGAATTAAGGTTTTATCTAATGCAGCTTAGACTTTTGTCGTACGCCCTATAGTGCTAAAACTCAACGAAAGCTATTGTTGAATTTTAGAGAGCCTTTGCGCTCTTTTTTTATTTTCTTTCATTTAAAACAATAAGTCTTTGGGCAAAATAATTATATTTATTGGGTGGTGAGATGAATGGACGGTGCCCCTCGATACGAGAGGACAATTTTAAAGCGAAAATTAAATACAGGCAGAGGGAGGCTGTCCTATTCAGATTAGGCATTCCTCTGCAAAAAGAGAGGAGAATGACTATGAAAAAGCTAACCAATTTCTTTTTAAGCAGCATTTTATACAAGAAAGTTTTTGATGAGTATGACGATGTTATTGGTAAGGTATGGGATATTTATGTAACTACGGAAGATGGATATCCGAGAGCAATTGGCTATAAGATAAAAAAGGATGGAGAAATCTTTAACTATGAATTTAGAAATATTGATTTCTATGAGGATGAAAGAGATATACTAATAAAAGTTAAGGATGCGAAGGAGATTATACCAAGAAGTTTTTCCTATCTTTTATCAAAACATCTTTTAGACAAACAGATTGTTGATATAAACGGCAAGAAGCTTGTAAGAGTTAATGACCTTAGAATGGGCGAGATAGCAGGAGAGCTTAGAGTGCTTGCGGTTGACACAGGAGTTTTAGCTTTAGGAAGAAGACTTGGAATTGAAGGGGTTGTAAAAGGCGTCTATAATTTAATGAACAAAAATGCCTCCGATAGTTTGATAATGTGGGAAAGCGTTGAATCACTTGAAATGGTAAATGATAATCTTAAGCTTACAGTTCCATATCAAAAGCTTTCAAAGCTTCATCCTGCAGATTTAGCAGATATATTAGAAGAGATGGATGTAAATTATAGAGCTAAGGTGTTTGAAAGCCTAGATGAAGATTTAGCGGCGGATACCTTTGAAGAAATAGAGCCTGAAATTCAAAAGGATCTTTTAGAAAGCCTTAGTGAATCCAAAATGGTTGAGGTTTTTGACAGCATGCCAAATGATGAAATTGCGGATATACTTGATGAAGTGGATGAAGAAACAGCAGAAAAACTTCTTATGAGTATGGAAAAAGAGGATGCTGATGAAGTCAGAGTACTTATGGAATATGAAGAGGAAACTGTTGGAAGTATAATGAATAAAGATTTTATAGCTTTTAATGTTAATATAACAACACAGGAAACTATAGAACTTTTAAGGGAACTTAAACCGGATGATGAAGTAGCTTACTATATATATATTGTTGATGAAGAAGAAAAGCTTAATGGGGTTGTATCTCTGAGAGATTTGATTGTTTCAGCTCCAGAGAACAAGCTTAAGGATATTATGGATACAAATGTAATAAAGGTTAAAGATGATGAAAGAATAGATGAGTCTATAGAACTTGCAGTAAAATATGACCTTCTTTCCATGCCTGTAGTTAATGAGGAAGATAAGCTTTGCGGTATTGTAATAATGACAGATATTATAGATGAAGTCTTCCTTCCAACCTGGAGGAGACGTACTAAAAAAGTCAGCTAGAACTTTTTTAGTTTATGGAAAGAAGGTGCAGTAGATGAAGAAAAGATGGAACAAATTTTTATTTATATTAACAATATTAGGACCAGGATTAATTACAGCCAACGCAGGAAATGATGCTGGTGGAGTAACTACTTATTCTGTTATTGGTGCACAATACGGATATTCAATGCTGTGGGGACTATTCGCAATAGGAATAGGTCTTGCAGTTATTCAGGAAATGAACGCAAGGATGGCTGTAGTTACAGGAAAAGGCTTATCAGATTTAATAAGGGAAAGATACGGTGTTAAACTTGCGTTCTTTGCGATGTTTGTACTATTAATCGCTAATATAGGAGTTTGTATTGGTGATTTTGCAGGTATTGCGGCAAGTTTGGAATTATTTCATGTAAGTAAATACTTTTCGATACCAATTATAACCTTTTTAATTCCTTTTATATTAATGAAGGGAGATTATTCAACGGCTGAGAAGGTATTTTTAGGGCTTACTTTTACATTTTTCAGTTATGTTATAACTGCATTTTTAGTAAAACCACATTGGCCAGAAGTTTTTACTAGTGTTGTAAGACCAAATGCTAATTTTACAAAGGATTATTCTTTAGCTTTAATTGGAATGGTAGGTACAACCATAACTCCTTATATGCAGTTTTATCTTCAATCCTCTATTGTAGATAAGGGGATATCACTTAAAGATTACAAGTATGAGCAGCTGGATGTTTATTTAGGAACTTTTTGGGGAGTATTAACAGCATTATTTATAACTGTATGTACGGCAGAAACTCTTCATAAGTTTGGTATAAATATAAACACTGCACAGGATGCAGCGTTAGCTCTTAAGCCTTTGGCGGGGAGTTATTCTTTTATTCTATTTGCAGTAGGACTTTTTGGAGCTTCATTTTTAGCATGTTTTGTTATTCCACTTTCAACCTCTTATGCAGTTTGTGAAGCTTTTGGATTTGAAAGCGGTTTAAATAATAAAATCAAAGAAGCACCGGTGTTTTTTGGTTTATTCTTATTTATCATTATTGTCAGTGCTATTATAGTACTATTTCCAGGAATATCTCTTATTAAAATAATTCTTGTAACTCAGCAGTTAGCAGGAATACTTTGTCCTGTAGTATTAATTTTCATGATTAATTTAGTCAATGATAAAGAAGTTATGGGAGAGCATACAAATAACAAACTTCAAAATTTTATATCAAAAACTACAGTTTTATTGATAATAGTTTTGACTGTTATTACGCTCATCAGCTCCTTTTTATAAAATGCTATAAAACCTTGCAGTAAATACGCTGTGGGGTTTTTTTATTTTTAAATTTTTATAAGTAGTTGGCTATAATATTTTAAATGTATTATTTTTAGCTATAAGCACAAACTATTTATGAATATTTGTATATGGTAATGAGGAGGGATAAGATGATAAAGAAAGTATTCAGCCTTAAGAAAATAGCTTTATATCTTGCTGTAATAATGCTTACATACTTAGGAACTTCCACTTATTTTGCTCCAATCAATAATCCCGTTGGCGCGGTAGCATATAAATGGGGTTCAAGAGGTGTTATAGTAACTGAAATTCAAAGAAGACTTAGAGCTTGGGGATATTATAGTGGCGATTTAGATGGTGTATATGGCTATAACACTTATCTTGCTGTCAGAAGCTATCAGTCTAAAAATGGTCTTAAGGTTGATGGAATTGCTGGGGACAGCACTCTAAATTCCTTGGGTATAAATGCAGGGCAGTATGCTAGCGGCCAAGGAGGTTCAACAGGTCAGACTACAGCAGCTGCTAATGTGGATAATTCTAATAATGCAGATGTTATGCTCTTAGCGAGACTGATTAATGGAGAAGCCAGAGGAGAGCCATATGAAGGGCAAGTGGCAGTTGGTGCAGTTATAATGAACAGAACTAGAGATCCCAGATTTCCAAGCACCGTTGCAGGAGTAATATATCAGCCGGGAGCTTTTACAGCCATAGTAGACGGACAAATACATGCACAAATGTATCCATCTTCGCTTAAAGCTGCAAGAGATGCATTAAACGGATGGGATCCATCTGGCGGAGCGGTATTTTATTATAATCCTGCAAAGACTACCAATGCATGGATATGGTCAAGACCTCTAATTAAAGTAATAGGAAGTCATAGATTTTGCAAATAAAAAAGGAATTTATTTCAATAAAGTGTTGACAAATTAAATAGATAGCATATAATATAAATATAGAAATCATAGTAATTTAGTCGGAAATGCCGTGAAGAAGGAAAGTAGCATAGATGGAACATACAGAGAGGATTCCCAAAGCTGAGAGGGTTTCTATGAGGAAGCTTGTGTGAAGTGCCCTTCGGAGCTATGTGCCGAAATATAAATTTTAATTTATACAGTAGGCTGCATCGGGTTCACCCGTTATAGTGATAGAGCATGATAATGTGCTCGAGTAAGGTGGGATAATTTATCCAATTAGAGTGGAACCGCGAAGTTTAACTTCGTCTCTTATATTTATAAGAGGCGGAGTTTTTATTTTTTTATCCAGACTAACTCATAACCATGGGTGAGTATAGCCTGGATAATGAAAGTAAAAAATAAAATGAATATAAAAATATAAAGGATTATAAGGAGGCAAAATCATGATATTTAATAATACATTGGAAATGGTAGGTAACACACCTTTATTAAAACTTAATAATATAGTAAAGGAAGGTATGGCAGATATTTATCTTAAGCTTGAAAAATACAACCCAGGTGGAAGTGTTAAAGATAGAGCAGCACTAGGAATGATAGAAAGGGCAGAAGAATTAGGACTTATAAAAGCAGGAGATACAATAGTGGAGCCAACAAGCGGAAATACTGGAATAGCTTTAGCTATGATAGGAAAGCTTAAAGGCTATAGAGTTATTATAGTTATGCCTGAAACAATGAGTGTTGAAAGAAGAAGCTTAATAAGAGCCTACGGAGCAGAACTTGTTTTAACTGAAGGTGCTAAAGGGATGAAGGGTGCTATAGCAAAAGCACAGGAAATTGCTGAAAATGAAAAAGGCTTTTATATTCCTCAGCAGTTTATTAATGAAGCAAATCCTAATAAACACTATGCTACTACTGCAGAAGAAATAGTTAAGGATGTAAATGATCTGGACTTATTTGTTGCAGGTGTTGGTACAGGTGGAACAATATCCGGAGTTGGAAAGAGATTAAAGGAACTTAGACCAGAAGTTAAGGTCGTTGCAGTTGAACCAGAAAAGTCTCCAGTTATTTCTGGAGGACAGCCTGGACCGCATAAAATACAAGGTATAGGAGCAGGGTTCATACCTGAAATATATAATAAAGAATTCGTAGATAAAGTATTTACTGCAAGCGAAGAAGAAGCTTTTGAGGCAGCAAGACTAGTAGCAAAGGAAGAAGGCGTTCTAATAGGTATATCCTCAGGTGCCAATGTTGCAATCGCCATAAAGCTTGCTAAAGAGCTAGGTGCAGGTAAAAAGATAGTAACAATAGCTCCAGATGGAGGAGAGAAGTATCTTTCAATGGGACTTTACGAATAAACTGCAGAGCAGTTTATTCAATGAAGAATGAAGAAGGAAAAACATCATTCAATTCTTCATTCTTCATTATTGATTCTTAATTAAACAGAAAGGGGGGGACACTATGTTCAAAAATTTAAAGTATGATATAAAAAATATTTTAGAAAATGATCCTGCAGCCAATAGTGCTTTTGAAGTGTTATTATTGTATCCATCCATACATGCAATAATATTTCATAGAATAGCTCACAGATTATATAGAAGTAAGTTTTTTGTTCTAGCAAGATTGATATCTCAGTTCAGCAGATTTTTAACAGGTATTGAAATTCATCCTGGAGCAAAGATAGGCAGAGGATTATTTATAGATCACGGCATGGGTGTTGTCATTGGTGAGACGGCAGAGATAGGCAATGATGTAACAATATATCATGGTGTTACTATTGGAGGAACTGGAAAAGAAAAAGGAAAAAGACATCCAACTATTGGGGATGATGTAATTATTGGTACTGGAGCAAAGGTTTTAGGACCAATATATATAGGAGATAACGCAAAAATAGGCGCAAATGCAGTAGTGCTTAAGGATGTTCCATGTAATTCAACAGCAGTAGGTATACCTGCTAAGGTTATATCAGCAAAATCTAATACAATAATCGAGATAAAAGACTATAGGGGAAGAAAACAAAAGATTTATAATGAAATGATTATATAGTTTAGCTTAGGTGAAAAAAGTGATAAACTTAAGAAAAGATATTTAAAGGAATGAATATTATAATGAATTATAAAGAAAGCATAATTGATTTTTGTAAGCATTTAGGTCTTGATACAATTGGATTTTGTGAGTGCAGAGTTTTTGAAGAATTAAGACCCTTTTATGAGAAAAGAAAGCTTAATAACCAAGAAAATGAGTTTGAAGAGCAAGATATTGAAAAAAGAATTAATCCTTTTATTAATATGGAGAATGGAAAAACAATTATATCAGTAGCTTTTCCTTATTTGTACGAAAACAAGGAAGATCCTGAGATTTATTTTTCAAAATACACTAGAGGAAAAGACTATCATCAGGTAGTCTCTTATTATTTAAAACAGGTTTGTGAATTCATTGAAAGTTTAGGGGGAGAGGCAAAGTATTTTGTTGACAGTAACCCACTGCCAGAGAGATATATTGCTTATTTATGCGCAATAGGTTTTATAGGTAAGAATAATATGGTTATAACAGAGAAGTATGGTTCTTATGTTTTTTTAGGAGAAATTATAACAGATCTCGAGCTTAAAGCAGATAAACCAATTGAACAAAAATGCGGAGAATGTGCATTATGTTTGAATGAATGTCCAACAAAGGCTGTAAATATAGCTGGAAGTTTTCCTAATGTATGTTTATCCTATATAACTCAAAAAAAACAAATTGAAGATATTTGGTTTGAAAAACTTAATGGAAGGATGTTCGGCTGTGACAGCTGTCAAAATGCATGCCCATTTAATAAAAATATTAATTTATCTCAGATTGAACAATTTAAACCTTATGAATATATGAAAGATATTAGCTTAGATGAGCTAATTAATATAGATAATAGTATTTTTAAAGAAAAATATGCTATAACCTCCTGCGCCTGGAGAGGCAAGAATATTCTTCAGAGAAATGCCCTTATTAATTCAGCTGTAGTAAATAAGAAACTTCCTATAGATGAAAAAGCAATAAATTCACCTTTTGTAAAAGATTATTATCATAGACTTTTAAAAAAAATGCAATTATAATATAGTTAGATTTATTTATGAAAGGTGGAGCATAAGGTGATTTCTCCAAAACTTGCAAAGCTTATACAGTATCTGCCCGACGGATTAGTAAACTATATGTCTAAAAAAGTAATAGATAATATAATCAATAAATATGTTGATTTAAAGATAGAAGGTATAGATAATCTAAACCATATTAAAAAGCCTGTAATTTTTATATGCAATCATTTAAGTAACTCTGATGCACTTATTCTAAATAAAGTTTTAAAAGAGCAGGATGTTACTTTTGTAGCTGGAATAAAGCTTACTGAAAATCCTACCACAAATATAGGTATAAGAATAATAAAAACTACAGTTTTAAAACCTAATACAGCGGATAAGGAAGGGCTAACTAAAATAATAAATATAGTTAAGGGTGGAAATAATATATTGCTATTTCCAGAAGGGACACGCAGTAGGACCGGCAGCATGATTGAAGCAAAAAAAGGCTTGCTTTTGATTGCTAGAGTTACGGGAGCTCCTATGATACCTATCGGCATACATGGTACCGAAAAATTTTTACCTATTAACGACAGCGGTAATATGGCTTCAGAAAGTTTTCATCACGCTAAGATAGGAGTAACAATCGGAAAACAGATAAGTCTTTCAGAAAGAGAAAAAGATGAAAGCAAAGCAGATTATGAAGCAAGAGCTTTGACAAATATGATGAAGGCTATTTCAGAGCTTGTTCCTGAAGAATATAGGGGAGTATATAAATAAGAAATTAATAACATAATACAGCTATTAAGCTGTATTTTTTAATGTTAAATATTCCATTTAATGAAATATAACCATCATGTATTTTTCTTGTTGCAAATTTGCTTGCATTTTTATATACTATAGATGTGGGTAAAAAATAATTAAATACATATAAAATAAATATAAATATAGGAGGAAGGACCATGGGAAGTAAAGCTTTACAAAAATTTCTAACAGAGAATTTGGAAGACTTAAGAAGCAAGGGACTTTATAATGTAATTAATACTGTAAAGGGTGGAAATGGACCTGTTATAGAGATTAATGACAAGAGACTTATTAATCTATCCTCAAACAACTATTTAGGACTTGCAGGAAATGAAAGAATGATTGAAGCATCAATAAAAGCAACAGAAAAGTATGGTGTTGGTGCTGGAGCTGTAAGAACCATAAACGGAACTTTAGATATTCATGATGAACTTGAAGAAAAATTGGCTAAGTTTAAACATTCAGAGGCAGTTATTGTATTCCAGTCTGGATTTAACTGTAATATGGGAGCCATTTCAGCAGTTATGAACAAAAAGGATGCAATACTTTCTGACTCTTTAAATCATGCATCAATTATAGATGGCTGCAGACTTTCAGGAGCTAAAATAATAAGATTTGAACATGCTGACATGAATGACCTAAGGCAAAAAGCTAAAGAAGCTAAGGAATCAGGTCTTTATGAAAAGCTAATGGTAATAACTGATGGTGTATTTTCTATGGATGGAGATATAGCTCCACTTAAGGAAATAGTTGAAATAGCTGAAGAATTTGATTTAATAACTTATGTTGATGATGCACATGCTTCAGGAGTACTTGGATGGCACGGAAGCGGCTCTGCAACTCACCATGATCTAGTAGGAAAGATTGACTTCCAAATAGGAACACTTTCTAAGGCTATTGGTGTAGTAGGAGGATATGTTGCTGGTTCAAAGGATTTAATAGACTGGTTAAAGGTTAGAGCAAGACCATTCTTATTCTCAACAGCTATGACTCCAGCATCTTGTGCTGCAGTAATTGAAGCTATTAACATATTAACTGAAAGCGATGAACTAGTTAAAAAGGTTTGGGAAAACGGAAATTATTTAAAGAAGGGCTTAAAGGAGTTAGGCTTTGACATTGGACATAGTGAAACTCCAATAACTCCATGTATAATTGGAGATGCTGATAAGGCACAAGAGTTCAGCAGAGAGCTTTTTGAAGAAGGAGTATATGCTAAATCAATAGTATTCCCAACAGTACCTCTTGGAACAGCAAGAGTTAGAAATATGCCTACTGCTGCTCATACTAAAGAAATGCTTGATGAAGCAATAGCAGTATATGCAAAGGTAGGAAGAAAACTAGGAATAATAAAATAGAAATATATATTTATAAGAATATATAAATATAAGCTTTATATGATAAAAATGCGGAGGCAGGGGTAAAATGAAAAAGATACTTGTAACTGGAGCACTAGGTCAAATAGGTTCAGAATTAACTATGCACATGAGAAACATATACGGAGCTAATAATGTTGTAGCTACTGATATTAGAAGAATAGAAGGACATGAAACTGTAGAGAGCGGTCCATTTGAAGTTCTAGATGTAACAAATGCTCAGCAAATGGCTGATTTAGCTAAAAAATATAATGTAGATTCTATAATACATTTAGCAGCGCTTTTATCAGCAGTAGCAGAAGCAAAACCAGTATTAGCATGGGAAATCAACATGGGAGGACTTTTTAATGCTCTTGAAGTTGCAAGAGAATTAAATACAGCATTCTTTACACCAAGCTCAATTGGAGCTTTCGGACCTGGAACTCCAAAGATAAAAACACCACAGGATACAATTCAACGTCCACAAACAATGTATGGTGTAACAAAAGTTTCAGGAGAACTTCTTTGTGATTATTACTTTAAGAAGTTTGGTGTAGACACAAGAGGAGTACGTTTCCCAGGACTTATTTCCTATACAACACCTCCAGGAGGCGGAACTACTGACTATGCAGTAGATATATATTATGAAGCACTTAAAAATAACAAGTATACTTCCTTCATAGGAGAAGGAACATATATGGATATGATGTATATGCCTGATGCTTTAAATGCTATCGTAACTTTGATGGAAGCAGACCCAGCAAAGCTTATACACAGAAATGCCTTCAATATTACAGCAATGAGCTTCGAACCATCACAAATTGCTGCAGAAATTAAGAAACATATACCTAGTTTTGAAATGAGTTATGATGTAGATCCTGTTAGACAGGCTATAGCAAATTCATGGCCTGATTCTATAGATGACAGTGCAGCTAAAGCAGAATGGGGCTTTAATGCTAAGTATGATTTAGCTTCAATGACAACTGATATGCTTTTAAAGTTAAGAGAAAAATTAAATATTAAATAATTCAGTTTATACAAAAGAGATTCTATTACAGAGTCTCTTTTTAATTTCCAAGTTTTTATGAAAATTAAGGCTAAGTATGAAATTATTGTGTTATAATAAAAGCATTACTTTAAATTGAAATACTTAGGAGGATATCATAATGGAGTTTTTAATTCAAGGTATAGGAGCAATAACCATTAAGCATGTGGTTATGTGGGCTATAGGTGGAATACTTATTTACCTTGCAATAGCTAAGGATTTTGAGCCTGCACTTCTTTTACCAATAGGCTTCGGGGCTATATTGGTTAATATACCTTTATCCGGGGCAATTACTCAAACTATAAATGGTAAAGAGGTAGAAGGAATACTAGATGTTTTATTTAAGGGTGGAATTGCTACAGAAATGTTTCCGCTGCTTTTATTTATAGGTATAGGTGCGATGATAGATTTTGGACCTCTTCTTTCAAACCCATTTATGCTTTTATTTGGAGCAGCAGCTCAATTTGGTATATTCTTTACAATTGCAGCAGCAGCGCTTCTGGGTTTCAGTCTTAAGGATGCGGCTTCAATAGGTATCATAGGGGCAGCTGATGGACCAACCTCAATATTTGTAGCCAATTATTTTAATAGCAAGTACATAGCACCAATTACGGTTGCAGCTTATTCTTATATGTCTTTAGTACCTGTAATTCAGCCTTTTGCAATTAAGCTTGTTACAACAAAAAAGGAAAGACAAATAAGGATGCCCTATAAACCTGAAAGCATATCAAAACGAACTAAAATATTATTTCCAATTGTTGTTACAGTTATAGCAGGTCTTATTGCACCAACTTCTGTTGCACTTATAGGATTTTTGATGTTTGGAAATCTTATCAGAGAATGCGGTGTACTGGACAGATTATCTGAAACAGCACAAAAGGATTTAGTTAATATAATAACTCTTTTACTTGGAATAACTATAGCTTCATCTATGAGAGCAGAAACCTTTGTAACTTTACAGACTGCTATGATAATAGGCTTAGGATTAGTAGCCTTCATATTTGATACTATTGGCGGAGTGTTGTTTGCTAAGTTTTTGAATTTGTTTTTAAAGAATAAGGTTAATCCAATGGTAGGAGCAGCTGGAATTTCAGCTTTTCCAATGTCGGCTAGAGTTATTCAAAAGATGGCGCAGAAGGAAGATAACCAAAATTTTATACTTATGCATGCAGTTGGGGCAAATGTAGCAGGGCAGATAGCTTCTGTTATTGCCGGCGGTATAATATTAAATATTATTAAATGATGATAAAGGCGGGAGAAGATTATGAGTGCTGAAGTTTATAAAAACTTTATAGATGCCCTCTTTGTTATGCTGAAGGGCATGGGCGGCATTTTTATAGTTCTTATTGCAATTTATTGCTCTATAAAATTTTTAGTAAAGATGTTTCCGGAAAAAAGATAAGTTTATAAAGTCTAATCTTAATTATGAAAATTAGGATTAGACTATTTTTTTATCAATATGGTAAAATAATAAATGCGAGGGTAAAAGGTCTAAATGACCTTTTACGGGCAGCCTGTGAGGCTAAAGTCCTGAATGGACTTTAGCGGGTAACTTGTGAGCGGGAGCGAACGTCTTAAGTTACCCAGTGCCCGAAGGGGAACGAATAAGTTTGGCGGCCCAGTGTTTCGACTGAAAGGAGGTGCAAGGTCTAAATGACCTTGCACGGGTAGTTTGCGAGTGAGAACGAGCACTCTAAACTACCCAGTGTTTCGATTGAAAGGAGAAAACTAAAAAATGAAAAAAAGTGACGTTAAAGAAGTATTAGATCTTCTAGAATATAGATATCCAGATGCAGAGTGTGAGCTTGTTCACAGCAGTCCCTTTGAGCTTTTGATAGCCACGGTTTTAAGTGCTCAAACCACAGATAAAAAAGTTAATCAGGTAACAGAAAGAATGTTTAAAAAATATAATACTCCTGAGGCTTTTTCAGGGCTTAAGCAGGAAGAACTTGAAGCAGAAATAAAAGAAATAGGTCTTTATAGAAATAAGGCTAAAAATATTATTGCTTTATCTCAAATGCTTATTGATGAATATGGAGGAGAAGTTCCAAAGACTAAGGAAGAATTAGTAAAGCTGCCTGGAGTAGGGAGAAAAACCGCCAATGTAGTAGTAAGCAATGCTTTTGGAGTGCCAGCTATCGCTGTGGATACTCACGTATTTAGAGTATCAAACAGAATTGGGCTTGCAAACAGCGATGATGTTGTTGAAACAGAAGAACAGCTCATGAAGATTATTCCAAAGGATAGATGGACTAAAGCACATCATCTTATAATATTTCACGGAAGAAGAACCTGTGAAGCAAGAAAACCTAAATGTGAGGAATGCTCCATAGCACACTTGTGCAAATATAAATTAAAACTCGATAAGAAAAAATAATTAGTTTAATTTTGGAGATGGCTTGTACATTAATACCATCTCTTTGCTTTGTCAATAGGTTTTCAGTAAAAAAACAAATTGAAATTAGCACTATACAGGGGGTATAATATTTCTTGTTATATAGAGTTTTAATTTGTTGATATATGTCTAGTGTTTCCAGTGAAAGGGGAAAAATCGTGAGCGAATATTTAGAGTTTTTTCAGTTATTAAGCAGAAACAGAAGGGAAGAGGAAATAATGAATGCTGTTATTATAGATGGACCAGTTGGAGTAGGAAAAACAAGTTTAATGGATATACTTATTGAGGAGTTTGGATACAAGCCTTTCTTGGAACCAGTTACTGATAATCCTTTGCTTGATAAGTTTTATTACAACAGAAAGAGATACTCCTTTCCTCTTCAAATTTTCTTTTTAAATAGAAGATTTGCAATACTTAAAGAGGCAGCTAAAATTGATGGATCTGTTATGGATAGAAGTATATATGGAGATGTAATATTTGCTAAAATGCTCTGCGAAGGTGGAGATATGGAGAAAGAGGAATATGCTTTATATAAAGAACTTCTTGCAAACATGCTTGAACATGTTCAGCCTCCTAAGCTCATGATTTATTTGGAGACAAGCGTAGATTGTGAAATTAAGAAGATTAAAAAAAGAGGAAGAGACTATGAGCAAATAGTTGAAAGAGAATATTGGGAAAAACTTAATAATGAATATCAAGAGTACTTTGGATATTATAATGTATCACCTTTATTAAAAATAAATACTGATAATATAGATTTTGTTAATAATGAAGAAGACAGGAAATACATAATTAATTTAATAAAAGAAAAGCTAAAAGAAATAGATAAACTTAGTTATAATCAGGAATTGGTAGCAGCTGAGTAATTTTGTTTTTATGATAATGGTAGAAAGGGATTGTGAGAGGATATGAATAAAAAGGTAGGCTTTATTGGCTGTGGAAATATGGCTCAGGCAATGATTGGCGGTATTGTTAAATCAGGAATAGTTTCTAAAGACAGTATTATCGGAAGCAATTCAGGGGATAAAAATCTAAATATAACAAAAGAAAAGTATGGTATAGAGATAACAAAAGATAATAAGGAAGTTGCGAAGGTAGCTGATATTCTTATAATAGCAGTAAAACCACATATATATCCTGCAGTTATAGAGGAAATAAAAGATTATGTTAAAGAAAATACAGTAATCGTTACAATTGCAGCTGGTGTAACAATAAGCTTTATGGAAAAAGCCTTTGGGAAAAAGCTTAAGGTTGTAAGAACTATGCCTAATACACCTGCTATGGTAGGAGAAGGTATGAGTGCTGTATGTTATAATGATATAGTGACTGAAGAAGAACTCAATAAGGTTGTAAAACTATTTGAAAGCTTTGGAAAAGTAGAAATAATAAGTGAGAAACTTATGGATGCTGTTCCGGCAGTGAGCGGATCTTCGCCTGCTTATGTATATATGTTTATAGAGGCTTTAGCAGATGGAGCTGTGCGGGATGGTATTCCTAGGGCAAAGGCTTACAGCATGGCTGCGCAGGCTGTACTTGGCGCTGCTAAGATGGTGCTTGAAACAGGGATACACCCAGGGCAGTTAAAGGATAATGTATGCTCTCCTGGAGGGACAACTATAGAAGCTGTATATGCTTTAGAGAAAAATAACTTTAGAGGAACAATTATGGAGGCTATGAAAGCTTGTACTGATAAAAACCTGGCAATGACTAAGAATAATAATTAATTTTTAGATTATAATTTAAGCTGTATTGATTTATACAGCTTTTTTTCTTATAATATTTAGTTAGTAACAATTAATTATTAAGTTTAAATAATAAAGAGAAAGGTCGTTAATATAGATGAAAAAGGAACCAAAGGATACAACTGTGGTTATAGGTATGTCAGGAGGAGTTGATTCCTCTGTTGCTGCTCTTCTATTAAAGGAGCAGGGATATAATGTTATAGGTATCTTCATGAAAAACTGGGATGAAAAAGATGACAATGGAGCTTGTACAGCAACTGAAGATTATGAAGATGTAAGAAGAGTTTGCGATCAAATAGGGATACCTTATTATTCAGTAAATTTTGTTAAGGAGTATTGGGATAGGGTGTTCAGCTACTTTTTAGATGAATATAAAAAGGGAAGAACACCAAATCCTGACGTTATGTGCAATAAGGAGATAAAGTTTAAGGCATTTTTAGATTATGCACTTAAAATAGGAGCAGATTATATAGCTACAGGCCACTATGCACAGGTTGATTTTATTGATGGAGAGTATAAGATGCTTAGAGGATCAGATTCAAATAAGGATCAGACCTATTTTCTTTGTCAGTTAAATCAGTATCAATTGTCTAAAACACTTTTCCCAGTGGGACATTTGAAAAAGCCTGAACTTAGAGAGATAGCTGCTAAGGCAGGTTTAAAAACTGCATCTAAAAAGGACAGTACTGGAGTTTGTTTTATAGGGGAAAGAAACTTTCATAATTTCTTAAGTAATTATCTTCCATCACAGCCTGGAGATATAAAAACTCTTACAGGTCAGGTTGTTGGAAAACATGATGGTCTTATGTATTATACCTTAGGACAAAGAAAAGGATTAGGTATCGGTGGAGTGGGAACCGGGGAGCCTTGGTTTGTTGTCGACAAGGATTTGAAAAAAAATATATTATATGTAGTTCAAGGTGAAGATCAGCCTGCTTTATTTTCATATGGCTTAGAGGCAGCAGATTTAAACTGGATCAGCATTAACAAGCCGGAAGGAACCTTTGAATGTACTGCAAAATTCAGATACAGACAACCTGATCAAAAAGTAACAGTGCATATTAGAGAGAACAATAAGTGCAAAGTAGTGTTCCATGAGCCTCAGAGAGCTGTTACTCCAGGCCAGGCAGTTGTATTTTATGATGGAGAGGTATGTCTAGGAGGAGGCACAATCGATTCAATTTACAAGAATAAGAAGGATATAAAGTAGAAATAAAAGAATTTAAGAATATAACCATAAAGGCTTTATAGCTTTTATGGTTATATTTTTGTGTTTGATTATATAAACTAGTACTGCATGTTATCCTAAGAGTCTAAAATAATTTTGAAATCATTATTGCAATGTAATAAAATAGATATAGAGTTTTATATAAAGATAAACAATTTAATCATAAGCCTAGATATTGTTTATGAAAAAAGGGGGTAGAATTATGACTATTAACTACGCACACAGAGGGGCAAGCGGTTATTACCCGGAAAATACTATGATTGCTTTTGAAAAAGCTATAGAGCACGGATGTACAGGAATTGAAACAGACGTTCATATGACTAAGGATGGATACTTAGTGCTTATGCATGATGAAAAGATAGACAGAACTACAGATGGAATTGGATATATAAAAGACTATAATTTAGAAGAGTTAAGGCAGTTTGACGCAGGTAAGTGGAAAATGCTGGATTTTAGCAGTGAAAGAATACCAACTGTTGAAGAACTAATAGAGCTTGCAAAGAGTAAAGATATTATTATTAATTTTGAAATAAAAACTGATGTAATATGGTATAAGGATATCGAGCAGAAATTAATTGAAATAATCCATAAATATAATGCCTCTGATAAGATTATAATTTCAAGCTTTAATCATTATACAATACACAAGTGTAAGCAGATTGACAAAAACATTAAGACTGGACTTTTATATATGGAGGGACTATTCGAGCCTCATCTATACGCTAAAATAGTAGGAGCTGATGCAATACATCCATACTTTCCTGCTATAGACAGCAAGGAAGTTATTGATAGAGTAAGGTCAGCCGGGGTAATGGTAAATCCTTATACTATCAACGCAGAAGAGGTTATGAAGAGATTTCTTGACTATGGCATAGATGGAATAATAACAAACTACCCGGACAAATTAAAAAAACTTATGGAAGGAAAATAACCTTTTAATATGGAGATTAAAGAAAGTGTTAAGGTTTCAGTAAGAAACTTAGTAGAATTTGTGCTTATGCATGGTGATATTGTATCAGGTTTTACTGGAAGCTCAAGAAATACGGATGCAATTAAAGCACACCAAATTATACAAAAGGCCTATGGAGAGGGTTTTTCCAAGGAAGTTCCACTTTCTTTCAGTGTAGAAGCTGAGGATATAATCTTAGAAATTGGAGGTAGAATTGATGGTCTTTATGTAGGTGAGGATAAAGTTATAATCGATGAAATCAAAACAACAACTTTAGACCTAGATCTTGTTGAAGAAGATTATAACCTGCTCCACTGGGCACAGGCTAAATGCTATGCATATATCTATTCTATGCAAAACAACCTTGACCATATTTCTGTTCAGCTTACTTACTATAACTTAGATAGCAAAGAAACAAAAAAATTTTTAAAGGAATTAAAATTAGAAGAACTAAGAAGCTTCTTTTCAAACTTGGTTCAGGATTATTTGCATTGGGCACAGGTTATGGTTTCCTGGAATGAAAAAAGAAATGAAGCCATAGCTAAACTGAACTTTCCTTTTGAAGTATACAGAAAAGGCCAAAGGGAGCTTGCGGTCGCTGTTTACAAAACTATAAAGGAAGGCAATAAGCTTTTTGCTCAAGCTCCAACGGGTATTGGAAAGACTATGGCTACCTTGTTTCCTACAATAAAAGCTTTAGGGGAAGGACATACCTCTAAAATTTTTTACTTAACGGCAAAAACGATAACCAGGACTATAGCAGAGAAGGCTATTAACAATTTAAAGGATAATGGACTAAAGTTAAAGACACTAACTCTAACTGCAAAGGAAAAAATCTGTTTTAAAGAAAAAGCAGAGTGTAACCCTGAAAAATGTGAGTATGCTAAAGGACATTTTGATAGGGTAAAAGATGCTCTAGAAGATATTTTTAAACAAGATAGCTTTACCAGAGAGCTTATTGAGGTATATTCAAGAAAACATACACTATGCCCTTTTGAATTTTCCTTAGAGCTTTCCAATTGGGCTGATTGCGTTATTTGTGATTACAATTATGCTTTTGATCCCAGTGCAAGCCTCAAAAGATTTTTTATGGAAGGCGGAGGTGATTATGCTTTTCTAATTGATGAAGCGCATAATCTTGTAGACAGAGCCCGGGAAATGTTTTCCTCACAGCTTAATAAGAAACAATTTCTCGAACTCAAGAAGGCAACTAAGTTAGCAGCGCCAAAGCTTAGTAAAATCTTAAATAAAATAAACACGGCATTTATTGAATTGAGGAAAGAATGTGAAGAAAATGAAGATAGCAGAATCATTCAAAAGGAAGCTCCTAAAGAGCTCTATGGAGTTTTGTCAGAATTCTTAGCATCCGCAGAAAAGGAGCTTTTAGAACATAAAACTGCATTTTATAATGAGGAGCTTTTAGAACTTTATTTTAATGTGTATGGTTTTCTAAAAACTGCAGAGTATTATGATGAAAGATTTATAACCTATGCACAAAATATCGGAAACGATGTAATTATAAAACTGTTTTGTCTTGATCCTTCAAAGCTTTTAGGCGAAGGAATGAAAAAGGGAAAAGCAGCGGTTTTGTTTTCGGCAACTTTAAGTCCAATAGATTATTTTAGAGATATTTTAGGTGGAGATGAAAAGAGTTACAGGATACGTTTAGCTTCACCTTTTCCAAGGGAAAATCTTTGTTTAATAGTACAGGATAAAATATCAACAAAGTATAAAAGAAGAGAATTTACTTACGACAAGATAGCAGAGGCTGTAAGTACCCTTGCAAGAAGTAAAAAGGGTAACTATCTTATATTTTTTCCGTCTTATCAATATATGAATGAAGTTTATAAAAGGTTTATAGTCTTAAACACAGAGGTAACTGTCTTAGTTCAAACTACAGGTATGAGTGAAGAAGAAAGAGAAAAGTTTTTAGACAGCTTTTCTGCAGAATTAAATAATACACTTGTAGCATTTGCTGTTATGGGTGGTATTTTTGGAGAAGGTATAGATTTAACAGGGGATAGGCTGTCTGGAGCAATAGTTGTTGGAGTGGGACTGCCTCAAGTTTGTCTTGAAAGGGATATAATAAGAGATTACTTCAGTGAAACAAAAGAAATGGGCTTTGAGTATGCATATATTTACCCTGGTATGAATAAGGTAATGCAGGCAGTGGGAAGAGTAATACGTACTGAAGAAGACAGAGGCGTAGTTATGCTTATTGATGAGAGATTTTCTGATAATACCTACAGAAGGTTGTTTCCTCCTGAATGGCAGGTTATAAAAGCAACAAATAATATTGGTGAAACTCTGCAGGACTTTTGGAACAATAAAACTATATAGAAGGTAATAATTTAATTACATTGAGCTTATCTATAAGTCCTTGTAGATTGGACATTTTATGACAGCTCAATGTAAAGATTAATTAATATCTTCTATATAGATAACATGAGTATAAAGGAGAGAAAACGTTTAACATGTGTTTTTTCTCCTTTAAATTCGGTATAAAATGCATTTTACGATATTGAATAAGCTATATAAATTTGATAAAATTAACTGACTGGTAAGTCAGTTTTGTTTTATAGGAGGTAGTGATGAAAGGTAACGCAAGTAATGACTCTGATAAGGCTGCTGCAGCACAAGCAAAGATATTGGAAGCTGCAGAAGAACTATTTGCCGAAAAGGGTTATGATGGTGCAAGAGTTGATGAAATAGCTAAAAGAGCACGCGTAAATAAAGCACTGATATACTATTACTTTGAGAATAAGCAAAAGATACTTGAAGAAATTATAAAAAAACATATAGTAGAAACAAAGATTTTAAAAGAAGAACTGCTTAAAGATGTTAATTCCTTCACAAAAGAGGATAGAGAAAAGTTTTTTGACAGAACTTTCGAATATCTCAAGGGAAAAAAAGATTTGCTTAGAATAATTACTATAGAGGCCTTAAAGGCTGACTCTGATGATGTTTCAATATTTAAATTTTTACTTCCTTCTCTTCCCAAAATGCTTACTAAGATGGATAAGATGGGTGTAGAGGTAAAAGATCCCTTAAGCATTATGATTTACTCCTTCTTTTTTGGAATTATTCCGGCCTCAGCTTATTTTACTCTAGCAGATAAGTGGGCAGATTATTATGAGGTAAGCAAGGAAGAAGCAGATAAAAAGTTTATCGATGTGTATAAAAAAGTATATTTAAGTTATTTTGACAAGCTTATGAAATAAAAGCTTATATATTTTTATATAGAGTTAACTAACTAGTTAGTTAAGGAGGCGGATATTTAAGATAATTTTATGCAGTATATAATTATTTATATAATATATATTTTAATTTAGGATGGGAGGAACAAATTAATGGAAAAGAAAAAGAAGTCAAAAGCTGATAGAGTAATTTTGACTATTGTTTTATTAATTCTTATAGGAGCAGCAGGTTTTGGTGTATATTGGTTTGTTGATAATAGCAAATATGTTGCAGCAGACAATGCAAAGGTAAGTGCAGATATACTTAATGTAAGTCCTAAGGTAGCTGGTAAGGTAGCCGAAGTTAAGGTAAATCAAGGTGCTAAGGTTAAAAAAGGTGATGTATTATTTACCTTAGAAAGTGATCAGATACAAATTCAGCTAAATCAGGCTCAAGCTGCTTTAGAAGCTGCAAAGGATCAATTGGCTAAAGCTGCAGGAGGAGCAAGAGCTCAAGAGGTAGCAGGAGCACAGGCAATGGTCGACCAAGCTCAAGCAGCTTTAAGCGGAGCAAAGACAGGAAAGACAAATCTTCAAAATTCTTTAAACGATGCTCAAAAGAAATATAATGATTTAGTAGCTCAATTAGATAACTTTAAAAATCCATCAACAGGAGCTCCAGATGCAGGTTATGCTATTGGACAGCTTGATGCTGCAAAGGCAAAGGGAATTATAGATGGATCACAATACACAGCAAAAACAGAAGCAATAAATCAATTATTTTCTGCAAAGTCACAATTAGAAGCACAAATAAGCCAGCTTAAAGGACAGATAAGCGCTTCAGACTCTCAAATATCTGCTTCAAAAGCGAATGTTGATGCTGCAAACAGCAAGTTAAGCCTTACTAATGCAGGAGCTTCTGATAAGGATATAGCAATACTTGAACAGCAGGTTAAGGTTTCACAATCTAATTACGATTTAGTAAAACTAAATTTAGATAATACACAGGTAAAGGCACCAATAGACGGAACAATAGTTCAAGTTAATGTATTGGTTGGAGATAATGCATCTCCTAGCATAGGTGCAGTTTTAATTGTAGATATGACTAAAATTCAAATAAGCGGTGAAGTGGCAGAAAAAGATATTTCAAAAGTTAAAGAAGGTCAAACAGTTAAACTAAGTCTTGATGCTTTCAAGGGAATAAACTTTGAAGGAAAAGTTAAGCAAATAGGATTAACAACTTCTTCAGCATTAAATACTTCAGGAATTAATTTATCTACTTCTTCAAAAACAAATCAAGTTATACCAGTTAAATTTGATTTAGATGCTCAAGGTAAGGATATTAAACCTGGAATGAGCGTAACAGCTAAGATTGCTGTAAAATAATAAAATATATTTATTGCTAGGGAGAGGGACTAACCTCTCCCTAAGTTTTTTATGCAAGAAGGTTAATAAACTCTCTAATATGTGGATATAATCAATAAAGTATATTAAAATGGAAAAGAGGGATTATATGCTGGATGCGGCACTCTTAGGCTGTGGTGGCAGCATGCCAATACCTAATAGACATCTAACCTCGCTATTGCTCTCTTATAATGGTAAAATGATTTTAGTAGATTGCGGTGAAGGCACACAGGTGTCCTTAAAGCTTTTGAAATGGGGATTTAAGTATATAGACGTAATATGCTTCACTCACTACCATGCTGATCACGCAGTCGGTTTTCCAGGGCTTCTTCTTACTATAGGAAATGCTGGAAGAACTGAGCCCTTAACTATAATTGGACCATTAGGATTAAAAACGATAGTAGAGGGACTCACAGTAATTGCTCCAAATTTACCCTATGAACTTAAGCTTATTGAACTTAAAGATGATAAAGAAAGCAGCATAAAGCTTGATAGTATTATAATAAATGTTTTACCTGTAGAACATACTGTTCCATGCTTAGCCTATTCTTTTACAATAGAAAGAATGAGAAAGTTTGATCGAGATAAAGCTGAAAAAGAAAAGATACCTATGGAGTTTTGGAACAGACTAAGAAGGGGAGAAGAGGTTAATTATAATGGAAAACTATTAACGCCTGATTTGGTTATGGGTGAGCGGAGAAAAGGAATAAAAATAAGCTATTGTACAGATACAAGACCAATAGAAGCTTTGAAAGAATTTGTTAAGCATTCAGACCTCTTTATATGTGAAGGCATGTATGGAGATGATGAATTTCTACCAAAAGCAATCGATAATAAGCATATGCTTTTTTCAGAAGCAGCTTCACTGGCAAATGATGGTGAAGTTAAAGAGCTTTGGCTTACTCATTATAGTCCATCTTTAATTGAACCTTTAGATTACATAGAAAGTACAAGAAAAATATTTAAAAGCACTTTCCTCGGTGAGGATAGAATGATTAAAACCCTGAATTTTTCAGAGTAATTTAAATAGATAAAGGAGATTCAAATGAAGTTTTATAAAGAACTAAGCAAAGTATATGATATAGTTTTTCCTAAGGATGAAACAACCTTAAAGTTTCTATGCAAAGCCTTAAATCATAACTCAAAGGTACTTGATCTGGCATGTGGCACAGGAACATACTCAGTAGCCTTAGCGCAAAAGGGGCATAGGGTAGATGGAATAGATTTGGATGAAGAAATGATTGCTCTTGCAAATGGTAAAGGAGGCTTGTTTGCTAATTTTAAAGTTGGTGATATGACAAGATTCCATGAAGTATTTGATAGTGAAAAGTATGATATGGTCTATTGTATAGGAAACTCAATTGTACACCTTAAAAACAAAGGAAAAATAGAAAACTTTATTACTGATATTTACAAGAACTTAAATGAAGAAGGAACATTGATAATTCAGATAGTTAATTACGATAGAATTATTAATCAAAACATAAAATCACTTCCAACAATTGATAGACCTGAAAAGGGAGTTAAGTTTATTAGAAACTATAATTATAAGGAGCATGAGGAAAAAGTAGAGTTTCAAACAGAGCTGATAATTTATAATGACAGTAAGGAAGAGAAGCTTAGCAATTCTGTAGATTTAATTGCTCTTAGAAAAAATGAACTAGAAGAAATGCTTAAAAAGGCTGGCTTTAAAACTGTTAATGCTTATGGAGGCTTTTCAGAAGAAACTTTTAGTGAGGACTCTTTTGCATTGGTAGTTAAGGCAGTTAAAAGCTAATAGAGAATGAATAATTGAAGATTTTGCTTACGAGATTATCTTTAATTATTCATTCTTAATTTTTTACCAAATAAAACTATAAAGTTTTGTTTAGTTGATCTAAAATATCTACTGGAGTAAGGCCGTCAGCATTGATAACAGGTATTTTTGCTTCAGTATCATCAATACCCATTATATTATCTGAAGCTCCAGATACAACTACAGCATCAAAGCTTAAAAGAGTAGTGCTGCTTGTTATGTTTGTTGTATCTACTTCAAAAACCTTATAGCCATTATCGGAAAGATAATCGCGTATTGTACTCAATTCCTTTTGTACACCGATATTTTTCATTTTAACATCTCCTTTCACAAAGGTTATTATTTGCATATAAAAGATTCATATACTAACTATAAGTCAAGTACTAATGGATTATTTTGATTTTATGAGTTATAATATATAACGAAGTTATATTATGGACGATTTAGAATATTGTACTTTTTTGTAAAGGAGAATGGATATATGAATAATATTGACCAGTTATCAATCAACTCCATAAGAATATTATCTGCTGAAGGGGTACAGAAGGCAAAGTCAGGACATCCGGGACTTCCTCTTGGAGCAGCTCCAATGGCATATACTCTTTGGGCAAAACACATGAAGCATAGTCCTGAAAATGCTAAGTGGTATGATAGAGATAGATTTGTACTATCTGCAGGCCATGGCTCAATGCTTTTATATTCGTTATTACATCTATTTGGATATGGACTTACAGTTGATGATTTAATGAATTTTAGACAACTTGGAAGTAAGACACCAGGACATCCAGAGTATGGGCATACTATAGGAGTAGAAACAACCACAGGACCACTTGGTCAAGGCTTTGCTACTGCTGTAGGTATGGCTGTTGCAGAAAGTTATTTGGCGGAAAAGTTTAACAGACCAGGATTTAAGGTTGTAGACCATTATACATATGTGCTTTCAGGCGATGGAGACATGATGGAAGGAATAACTTCCGAGGCAGCATCACTAGCTGGAACTTTATCACTTGATAAACTTATAGTTTTATATGATTCAAACAAGATAACCATAGAGGGAAATACAGACATAGCCTTTAGAGAAAGTGTTGAAGACAGATACAAAGCTTATGGCTGGCAAGTGTTAGTTGTTGAGGACGGAAATGATGTTGAGTCTATAAGTCAAGCAATTAAAAATGCAAAGGCAGAAAACAAAAAACCAAGCCTGATTGTTGTAAAAACTCAAATAGGCTATGGTTCTCCTAAAGTGGGCACAGCAGGTGCTCATGGTGAGCCTCTTGGAATTGAAAATCTTCAAAAGACTAGAGAGTTCTTAAAATGGACTTATAATGAAGAGTTTCATGTACCAAATGAAGTAAGAGAATATATGAATACTTTAAAATCAGAAGGTAAAAAAGAAGAAGCTTCTTGGGATAAACTGTTTGATGAATATAAAAAGCAATATCCAGACTTAGCAGCAGAATGGGAACTATGGCACAGCAATAAATCAGCTGAACAATTATTAAATAATGAAGACTTTTGGAAGTTCAGCGGAAAAGCAGCTACAAGAAATTCTTCTTTTGAAGTTATAAATAGATTGGCTAATGCAGTTCCAAATCTTATAGGCGGATCAGCAGACCTAGCTCCATCTAATAAAACTTACATGAAGGATATGGGAGATTACTCAGCTGAAGACAGAAGCGGAAGAAATCTTCATTTTGGAGTAAGAGAGTTTGCTATGTCTGCAATTGGAAATGGTATTGCAGTTCATGGAGGTTTAAAGGTATTTGTTGCAACCTTCTTTGTTTTCTCAGATTATGCTAAAGCAGCAATGAGATTATCTGCACTTATGAAACTTCCAGTAGTATATGTTTTAACTCATGATAGTATTGGAGTAGGTGAAGATGGTCCTACACATCAGCCAATTGAACAGTTAGCTGCACTTAGAAGCATACCAAACTTCCATGTGTTTAGACCAGCAGACTCAAAGGAAACTGCGGTTGCTTGGTATTCAGCTGTAACAAGAGAAGATGGACCAACTGCTTTAGTTTTAACAAGACAGGATTTACCTTTATATGAAGAAAGCTCAAAGGAAGCTTTAAAGGGAGCTTATATATTAAAAGATAGTGAAAAGGAAATTCCAGACTTAATACTTATGGCAACAGGCTCAGAGGTTGAATTAGTTTATGAAGCTTCGAAAACATTAAAAGAAAAAGGTATTGATACGAGAGTTGTAAGTATGCCTTCTCTAGAGGTTTTTGATAAGCAAAGCAAAGAATATAAGGAAATTATTTTACCTAATGCCTGCAGAAACAGAATTGCAGTTGAAGCATTAACTTCCTTTGGATGGCACAAATACGTAGGACTTGATGGAGAGGTTATTTCTCTAGACCATTTTGGAGAATCCGCTCCTGCAGATAAATTATTTAAGAAGTTTGGCTTTACTGTAGAAAATGTAGTAGAAAAAGCATTAAGCTTAGTAAAGTAGAATGATGGGACTGTTGAAAAATAGCAAAGAACATGTGAAAGTTTAATGCTGTTTTTCAATAGCCCCGTTTTGTTATGGGGTGAAATTATGGCAAAGTATATAAAAGGAACAAGAAAAAAGGCAGGAAAATCACCGGGTACCCTTATCCATGTAGGTAATTATACCTCAGAAGATATAGAACTTACTATGATAGAGTATAACAAAGAATTTTCAAAAAGAAGTCAACTTGGTAGTATTGAAGAGTGTTTTTCAATGAAAGAAACTGACACTATAAAATGGATAAATGTTGAAGGACTTCATGATATCAGTATTATAGAAAAGATAGGTAAAAAGTTTAATTTACATCCTCTTATGCTTGAAGATATCTTAAACACAAATCAACGTCCTAAAATGGATGATTATGATGATTATATTTTTATAGTATTTAAAATGGTCTACTATAATGAAGAAGTTAAGGAAATTGTTACTGAACAAGTAAGCTTTGTTCTAGTAGATAATTATGTTTTTTCTTTTCAAGAATTCAAGGGTGATGTTTTTGATGGAGTAAGAGAAAGAATTCAAAGTGGAAAGGGAAATATAAGAAAGCTTGGTGCAGATTATCTTATTTACGCATTAGTAGATTCAATAGTAGACAGTTACTTTTTTATATTGGAGCAAATAGGTAACACTTCAGAGGATATTGAACATAAACTAATGGAAGAGCCTCAGAAGGAAGTTCTTCAAAGTATATACAGTCTTAAAAGAGAAATGATATATTTAAATAATTCTATTTGGCCTTTAAGAGAAGTTATAGGGAATCTGACCAGAACCGATTCGCAATTAATCAAGCAAAATACTATTTTGTACTTGAGAGATGTTTATGACCACGTTATACAGGTAATAGACATCATAGAATCATATAGGGATATTATGTCCGGTATGCTTGATACATACCTTTCGAGTATAAGTAACAGAACAAACGATGTGATGAAGGTGCTTACTATATTTTCAACCATATTTATACCGCTTACTTTTTTAGCTGGAATATACGGAATGAATTTTAAGAATATCCCCGAGCTTGAAATACCATGGGCCTATCCAGCCTTTTGGGCGGTTACAATAATTATCGTAATAGTAATGTTAGGCTATTTTAGAAGAAAGAAGTGGCTATAAGATATAAGTCTTTACATTTAAAAAACTGTATAGTATATTTTAAAATATGTATAAACCCTTATTAGAAAATGAGGGTTGAAGTTCAAAATGATCAGTGTTTCGAGTGAAAGGAGAAAATTTATGAAAAAAATTATTTCTTTAGCATTAACAGCTTTAGTAGCTGCTTCAGTTTTAACTGGCTGTGCTAAGAAAAATAATGAATTTTACGAAGAAAAAAACTTAGAATTAATGGATACAGTAGTAGACTTGAGAGCCTCAGGTACAAAAGCTACACAAGCTGTCAAGGAAGCTATGAAAAGATTAGAAGAAATTGATGTTATGGCCAGTCCTAACAATGAAAAAGGGGATGTCTGGAAGATTAATCAAGGCGCTGGAAAGGATTATGTTAAGGTTAATCCAGATACTATAAAAATGATTCAAATGGCTGTTAAGTATTCAAAGATGAGTAATGGTGCCTTTGATATAACTGTATCACCGCTTATAAACCTCTGGGGAATCGGCACGGATAATGCTAGAGTACCTTCAGATCAGGAGATAAAAGAAAAGCTTCCTTTAGTAGGATATGATAAGATAAGCATAAAAGAAGCTGATAATTCTGTTAAGCTTGAAAAAGAAGGAATGGCCATTGATTTAGGCGGCGTAGCTAAGGGCTTTGCAGCTGATGAAGTAATGAAAATATTTAAGAAATACAATATTGAAAATGCACTAATAGATCTTGGTGGAAGTACAATATATGCTTCTGGAAAGAATAAGACTCAATCTCCATGGTCTATAGGAATTCAACATCCTAGACTTGATAGAAGCGAAGGTCTTCTCGGAATTGTTAAAATATCTGATGAAGCACTATCAACTTCAGGAGACTATGAAAGATTTTTTATAAAAGATAATAAAAGATATCACCATATTTTAAATCCTGCTACTGGTTATCCAGCAGATAATGGAGTCATGAGTGATACTATAGTAATAAAAGGAAGTGTAGCTGATGCAAATATGCAAGCCGATATACTGACTACTACAGTCTTTGTACTAGGTGCAGATAAAGGTATGAAGTTCATTGAAAGCCTTCCAGGCATAGAATGTGCAGTAACTACAACTGATAATAAAGTATATAGTTCTTCAGGCTTTAAAAAGAGACTTACGGATCTACACAAGGATTTTACAGAGGTGCAATAAAGTTCTTATATTAATTTATTTATTAAAGAGTTAACTAATGAATATTATAATAATAATTAAGTAGGAATTATATGGGAGGTATATTTCATGGATTCAAGATATATTAATGCTCATGACATTGATTTTAAAATCTATGGTGATGACATGCAGTTTGTTGAAATTGAGCTTGATCCTAAGGAAAGTGTTGTGGCTGAAGCTGGAGCTATGATGATGATGACTGACGGAATACAAATGGAAACCATATTTGGGGATGGAACTTCAAATAATGGGAACGGACTTATGGGAAAACTTTTTGGAGCTGGAAAGAGAGTACTTACAGGAGAAAGTCTTTTTATGACTGTATTTACTAATATCGGATATGGAAAACAGCAGGTTTCTTTTGCTGCACCATACCCAGGAAAAATTATACCAATGGATTTATCTAGGTATAATGGGAAAATAATTTGTCAGAAGGATGCCTTTTTATGTGCTGCAAAAGGGGTATCTATAGGCATTGATTTTAAGAGAAAGCTAGGAGTAGGTTTCTTCGGTGGAGAAGGCTTTATAATGCAAAAACTTGAGGGTGATGGTCTAGCTTTTTTACATGCAGGCGGAACTATTTATGAAAAAGAGCTTGGTTATGGAGAAACTCTGAGAGTTGATACTGGCTGTTTAGTAGCTATGACTAGAGAGGTTAAGTACGATATTCAATTTGTAGGTGGAGTTAAGACAGCTTTCTTTGGTGGAGAAGGACTATTCTTTGCAACCTTGACAGGACCAGGAAAGGTTTGGATACAATCACTTCCATTCAGTAGGCTAGCAGACAGAGTTTTAGCAGCTTCAAGAGTTTCCGGAGGCCGAAAGGATGAAGGAAGCATACTAGGTACAATAGGGAATTTGCTTGATGGTAATTAAAATAATATAAAACAATAGGGCTAACTTAGCCCTATTGTTTTATATGTTACATTTCAGAACCAGTGTAGGTGAGACTTGAAACAAGAACTTCTTCAGTTTGATTTGTTCCAAGAACTGATACAACGGCGGTTCTTTTATCTTTATCCACATTTTCTATCCATACAGGTCTTCCTTCATAAAGTACACTGATATTTTTTGTTGAAGTCATTATTTCAATTGCTTTATCGATGATCATATAGTGTGCCTCCTCACAATCAAAAGTTTTATGCTTTTAAAATTAGTATTTATATTAACTTAGAATAATATGTATAGATAATGCAAAAATAAAAACGGACCTTTTAAGTGGTCCGTTAACGCTTAATAATATGTTCTTATTTGCCGGTAAGAATTGAGTATACATAAACAAACCTTGTAGCATGTTCTTGCTCATCAGTTATTATTTCAAATAACATATCTCTGAGTTTTTGGTTTGGAAGCATAGATTGAATTTTTCTGTAAAGTTCAACTGCTTCAAGCTCACCATTTATACTTGTCTCCACAGCATCTATTAATTTGTTATAGGTTTCAACCTTAGGTGCAGGAATGTCAATCATTTTTCCTGTAAGCATGTAGTAAATCTGCTGAAACATTTTATAGTGTTTTCCTTCATCCATATAAGCAAATTCTATTTGCTTTTTTACCTTTTCATCTTTTGCCATATCCATCATATTTTTATATTTTATTCTGTCATGTCTTTCATCCTTCATAGCTTCTTTTATTAAATCTAACACATTTTCTCTCTGGTGCATTTGTTCTCTGTACATTTCTTCATAATTATTTTGGTTTGTGCCGTAATACATTAAAACTCCTCCTAAAAAAACTATCCCCTACATACTATGTTAAAAAGTAAACTTTTGTTATAGAAGTTAAAAAAATTAATTTGTAAGTTACATTTATATGAGTTTAATAATTTTTTATTAGATAACCTTATGAGAAAATATGCTATACTTTAAGTATAAGGAAAATTTAGTAAAATGAGGTGGAATTATGCTTGGAAAAAAATTATGCCAAGAGGATACTATTGGAATAGTTGCTCCTGCTGGAATCGGCAGTAAAGACAGAATAGAAAAAGGAATAAGTAAACTTAAAAGCTTAGGGTTTAATATAAAACTTGGGAAGCATATATACGACAAATGGGGATACTTTGCTGGAGAGGATAAACATAGAGCAGAGGATATAAATGATATGTTTTCGGATGAAGAAGTAAATATGATTTTATGTGTTAGAGGAGGATATGGAGCAGTCAGGTTATTTCCATATTTGGATTTTAATAAGATTAAAAAGCATCCTAAAATATTTATGGGTTATAGTGACATTACAATATTGCTAAATGCATTTTATGAAAAAACAGGTCTTATTGCTTTTCACGGCCCAATGCTTGTTGATTTAGAAAATGAAGATACATTAAACAGCATTATGAGTACTCTTTGCCAAGGTGATAAAAAATATGAGATAAAAAACCCTGAGTCAATTTTGATGCTGAGTAATATGGATAAGTGCATTGAAGGCAGAATAGCAGGAGGAAATTTAACATTGCTTTGCAGTACATTAGGGACACCATACGAAATTGATACTAAGAATAAAATATTGTTTATTGAAGATGTTGAGGAACCACCATATAAAATAGATAGAATGCTTGCACAGCTTGCTATGTCAAATAAGCTGCAGCAGTGTGAAGGTTTTATATTAGGCCAGTTTACAGACTGTACAGATGAAGGGAAAGAAAGCTTTTTTACTTTAAACGAAGTTTTAGAGCAATATATATTTAGTTTAAATAAGCCTACATTAATAAACTTTATGGCAGGACATGATAATCCAAAGCTTATTCTGCCAATTGGAGCGAAAGCAAGATTAAATTGTAAAAGTCATGTGATTGAAGTTATGGAACCTGTAGTGAAATAAAAATATAAATTTAAAATAATTGTAAAAATGAAATAATAGCTATATATAAATTTCAAAATATATGATAAAGTATAAATAAATATGAATATAATGAAGTATTCAACGAATTTTAATTTCAAGACAGGAGACATAGATAGCATGAAAAAAGAATTCTCACTCAGCAACGAAAAGGTTATGATTAATTTTACAGCAAAATACTGCGATACAATGGAAAAGATGTTAGACAGCAGTGGATTTTATAGAGTTGTAAGCTCCTATTTAGAAAGAGTAAAAAACAGAAGAACAAATATTTATAAATTCATAGAAAGTTCTTTAGAAATATTGGATACAGAACAGGCAGCAAAAGAATTAATCGGGTTATTTAAATTGCTGACAATAGAAAGAGCAGAAGACATAATAAAGCTAAACAATAAGTATCAAGTAATCCTAAGAAACAAAGAAAACTTTATTGATTTAATTGAAGACTTATATGGCTATTGGAGAAAACTTGAAAGATATACAATAGTTCATAGCAGCAGAGTAAATGAAGGCGAGGGTTATGAAAGTGTAAGTTTTATAGATGCAAATACTAACTTTTCAAGACTTGTTTTGAATACTTATAGAAGAATTGAAGAGCATGTATTGGGGCATAAGCCAGCAGTATACAGACAGCTGCCAGCTGGAGGAAATGCAGGGTTAATCGTAAGCAGCAATAAGTGGAATCTTCCTAATGAATATTCTATACTCAAAAACATTCCATTTATTACTTCAATTATACTTGATCCACCTTTCATTTCTTACCCCAAAAAGAATACAAGAGACGGTTTTTTTAAGGAATCCTTTGAAAATCCATTAAAAGACTGCAATATAAATAAAGATCATTTTTTCTGCTATCCTGCTAAGGTAGGGGAGCTTTTGGCTTATATATATTTCCATAGAGATTTCATGTCTCATGGAGTTACACTGTGCAATCTTTTTGAAATGGCTAGAGAAGAGGAATATAAAGGTGTAAAACCAGACATTGTTTATGTGTTTGGGGCAAGAGACGTTAGCGCAGAAGTAAGAACCGTATTTTATGATGATGATCAAAACAATATAATGCTTGGGTATGTAAGCTATGGAGATGCTATAGATTATTTTGGCTATATGAAAAAGATGACTTTAACTCTTCATAATCTCATCATGATTAAGAGGGGATATCTGCCTATACATGGGGCTATGGTTAATATTGTAATGAAAAATGGAAAGTCTGCTAATGTTGTTATAATGGGAGACAGTGGTGCAGGAAAATCTGAAAGTCTAGAAGCCTTTAGAGGATTAAGCGAAGACTATATAAGTGATATGACTATTGTTTTTGATGACATGGGAGTCTTAAAGCTTAATGGGAAGGAAAAGCCTCTAGGGTATGGCACTGAAATTGGAGCTTTTGTAAGACTTGATGATTTGGATCAAGGTTATGCTTTTAAAGAAATAGACAGAAGTATATTTATGAATCCAGATAAGATTAATGCAAGGCTGGTAATGCCTGTAGCTACTTATAAGGAAATAATTAAAGGATATCCTGTAGATTTATTCTTGTATGCTAACAATTATGAAGAAGTAAAAGAGGGAGAGCCAGAAATAGAATATTTTAATAATCCAAAGGAAGCTGTCAAAGTATTTAGAAGCGGTGCCAGGATGGCAAAGGGTACAACAACAGAAAAAGGTTTAGTTGAATCTTATTTTGCAAATCCTTTTGGACCTTTTCAAAAACAGGAAGAAACTGATAAGCTTTTATCCATATATTTTGAGGAGCTTTTTAATAAAGGTGTTAAGATAGGTCAAATTAAGACTTGCCTTGGAGTAAGCGGTAAAGAAAAAACAGGTCCTAAGAACGCAGCAATAACATTATTTAAAATTATTAAAGATCTATAAATCAAGATGTTTTATATAATAGTTCGGTTAATAAAAAGCACCAAGCTACCATTGATAGTGTGAATAAGCTTGGAAGAAAAAGGTATAATTTGGTGTTTTACAATGAATAAAAGAGCAGGTATCAATGAGAACTTGCTCTTTTATCTTGAATATATAAAAATTAAGTGGACTATTATATATTATTTGACGATATCTCTGTCATTGTCGTAGTGTCTATCTCGTCCTAAGAATGATAGGGAATAAAGACCAGCTATACCTACTAAAGCGTATATAATTCTTGAAAATGTGGTCATTTCTCCAAATAAAGCTGAAACTAAGTTGAAATCAAAGAAACCTATTAACCCCCAATTAACAGCACCAATTATAACTAATAATAATGCTATTGTATCTAATACTCTCATTTATTACATCTCCTTCGTATTTATTTATACATCAATAGTATTTACATAATTACTAAAAATATAAGTATTACTTTTAGTAAACAATAATGTTTTTTGTTTTTATACATATATATTAAGAAAGTATATTTATAAGTTATGAGTTTTTGGATAAAATACTATTAAAAGGAAAATTCAAAAGGGATGAAAAGATGAAAAGATATAAAAAGATTTTTGCATTAGTTGTTGCTTTATCGCTTTTAGCTGGCTGTAATAAAACTCCGATCCAGAATGTAAAATCAAATTCAGAAATAAATAATGATACAGCTTCAGCTAAAGAGCCGGGAAAAAATGAAAATTCCAGAAATGAAACAAAAAAGGGGATAACAATGAATAAAATTAGTTTTGAAGAAGTATCGGCAGGTAATTTACCATCAAACTTGGAAACATCAATAAAGGTACTAAAGGCTAACAGAGGATATATAATTACAGAATATGATGACTGGTACTATATAACTGTATTTTCAGGTAAGAAGAACACAGGAGGGTACTCTATTAAGGTTTTGTCTGTTGAAGACAATGAGGGGAAAACAAATATTGTAGTTGAAGAAAAATCTCCTAAACAACAGGATATTGTAACGCAAGCAATAACTTATCCATATACGGTCATAAAGTTAAAAGGAATTACGCCGAATCTTACAATTAAAAACACAAAGGGTGAAACTTTAGAAAAAGTTTTAAAAGAAGAGCAAATGTACTAAAAGGAATTTCCTTTTAGTACATTTTTTCTAGTTCTATATTTCTATCGATTGGTTTTGATAAGGAGATAAAGGTATTAGTACTTTGTACACCATTTATTAGTTGAATTTTTCGCATTAAAATGTCCTGAAGATGAGAAACATTTTTGCAAAGCACCTTAACAAAAAAAGAATACTCCCCAGTTGTATAATGAAGTTCAACCACTTCATTAATTTTGCTTAAGCTTTCTTGTATAGTTGAAGAATCTAAGGTGCTGTCCAATTTAACACCTATAAAACAGCAAATATCATAGCCAAGTTTTGAATTATCAACTATAAGCTTTGTTCCCTTTATTATACCTAGCTCTTCCATTTTCTTCATTCTAACATGAATTGTGCCTCCGCTAACATGACATTGTCTGGCAATTTCTAGAAATGGAGTTCTAGAGTCGTTAAATAATATACTAAGTATTTGATAATCTAAATCATCTAATTGCTGGCAACATGCCCCATCCATAAATAACTCCCTCCCGAATACAAAGTGCTGAATATACTTGCTAATACAATAAATACAGCTTGTTTATAAAAATCAGCATAAAGCTTTCATCGCGTTAATGTGCAATACAGTTTTTAACAAATCCTATATATTATTATATCAATAAAATAATACTTTGACAATTTTATAACAAAAAATATTTATAATATAATAAATTTGATAAATTCATATGATTTACCTTGATTTCATTAGGTTTTTGCATAAAAGAGAGGTTACCCTCTCTTTTATTTCTAGTACTATTTAAATTGTACAGCAGTTACTTCATCGGATAATGTAGAAAACTTGTATCCCTGAGTCTTTAAACCGCTAATAATAGAAGGCAGTGCAAGAACTGTAGTTGTTTTCGGACTGCTGTCATGCATGAGTATGATTGCTTGTTTCTTATTTTTTGATCCTTTTAATACCTCAGCTATAATTTTATCCTTATCCTGAGTAGTTACTGAAGCGTCCGTTGAATCTACATTCCAGTCAAAATATTTGATTCCACTTTGCTTTATATGTTTTGTAAGCTTATCCATGAAATCAGATCCTCCATAACTGAAGCTTACGTGATTATTTGAACCTCCAGGAAAACGAAGAATGACAGGCTTTTTACCTGTAATTTGAGTAAGAAGATCATCAAGTTTTTGTTTATCCTTATCAAAGCCGTCTATAGTTTTATAAAGTGCAGCATAATCATGTGAGTAGGTGTGATTTCCTATAGTATGTTTTTCATTTATTATTCTTTGATAAATTTCCTTTCTTTCAGGATGTCCATTTACAAAAAATGTAGCTTTAATATTATTTTCTTTTAGTATATCAAGAATTTTAATGGTATTATCAGATGGTCCGTCATCAAAGGTCAGATATGCTGTTTTGGCTAAAATAGAATTTGAAGAGGATTGCTTGTTTTTTAGGTCATCATTTTGCTTTTGAAGTGCACTATTACTTTCTGTAAGCTTTTTATTATCAGCTTTTAATTGATTAACTTCGTAGTTTAAGTCCTCATTAGTCTTCTTCAAGTCAGTTATTTCAGAACTTAAATCTTTTATGTTTTTCTCAAGTTCAGCTGCTTTACTGCTTAGTAATTGTATTTGTTCTTTATCTTTACAGCCTGTAAGAGTAAATACATGAAATAATATAAGCAAAATAACAAGAAAGTATCGTTTATGGTTTATCAAGTACTCCAACCCTCCAGTATTAGTAATTTCATAATCTATGTAGAGTTTTATGAAGAGTTTAATTAGAGTACTATTTAGGTTGCACTAATACATAGTATGTACTTAGCGGAGATTTGGTGTAAATAACATAAAAAAAGTATGATTTTAAGGCATAAAAGCCAGCCTCATACTTTTTTTGTGTTTATTTAAATTTAAGTTTTACTACCTGATTCTGAAGATATATATAAATTGTTTCCTCAGTAACCGATATCTTTTCAAGATCTTTTAAATTAATATAAATTCCATGAAAATCATAATAGGTTCTTTGACCATTTTTGCTTATAAGTCTAAGTATTCTTCCACGACGTTCATCTGATAGCTCATAATCAAATTGGTCAATGCAATAAACTGTATCAAGCTCATAAGCATTAACTATGGCTGATAAGCTCGAGCTTTTTAAATCATCCAGAAGCTTAAATAGTTCATCTAAAGTAATTTGCCTCATAAACTTTATCTCCTTTTTAATCAAAAACCATAATTATTAACATAATTATAGCATCACTATATGATTAACGTAAGAGGACTTAGAAAATCCTTTTTATACAAACTTATAAATCAATGTATATTTAATATATAGCAATTAAAATATAGGGATAGTAGAAAATAAATATAATATATTGAACTTGATGGATATATCTAGCAAATAGCATGCGATATAATATATATAGATAAAATATTAATTTAGAAAGGGATGGAGGAGTTTGCCAAACATAGTGGATTATTTGGACTGGCGAGGAGATTTATCTATGTCTGTTTCGGAGTTTAATGAAGTAGATAATCTTATACTTGCACAATTATCTTACGTAGATTTTGAAAATATAGTGCCAGGAATTGATAATGATGAAAGCATTTCAATCAAAGAAGCTTCAGATTTGTTTTTTAAAGTTCATGATGAGTATGAAATTATGCTTGAGGAATCTGTAGCTAAAGTATCAGTGTGCCTTATGAAGAAGATGGCTTGTTGTGAGCGTTTTGCAAAGTTAAGGTTATCGAAATATGTAAATAAGGTTCATTATGAAGAACAGAAACAGTTTTCTGCAATACATATAGCCTTAGAGGATGGAACCATATACATAGCATATAGAGGAACCGATGATACACTTGTTGGCTGGAAAGAAGATTTTAATATGAGTTTTATGACAACAATTCCAGCACAAGTAGAGGCAGTAAATTATTTAAGAGAAACAACAATAGGTATTAAAAATAAAATCAGAATTGGTGGACATTCAAAAGGGGGAAACTTAGCAGTATATGCTGCTGTAAAATGCTGCTCACACATAAAAAAAAATATAATTGAAGTTTATAATAATGATGGACCTGGATTTAGCAGGGAAATGATAAATTCTAATGAATACAAAGAAATACGCAGCAGGATTAAAACAATAGTGCCTCAAACTTCTATAGTTGGAATGATGCTTGAGCATGAGGAAGAATATATAGTTGTTGCAAGCAAGCAAAAACATATAATGCAGCATTATGCTATGTCTTGGGAAGTGCTTGGCAGACAGTTTGTATATGTTTCTGGAGTCACTGAAGGAAGTAAGCGTATAGATGCAATACTAAAGGCTTGGTTAAATAATATGGATACAGATGAAAGAGAACGATTTGTTGACTCTTTATTTTATATATTTGAAGCTGCAGATATAAAAAGTCCCAGAGACATATCAAGGTATAAGTGGTCAAAAGTAGCAGTAATGAGGAAAGTTATCAGCAGTATGCCAATTGAGAACAGACAGGCACTTTTTAAAACAATAAGACTATTGCTTAGTGAGGGCAGTAAGGTGTTTAGATATCGAAGTAAGCATAACGAGCACAGCTTTGATTCAAAAGATGACTCCAATAAAGTTTTTAAAGATAAATCAATGCTTAAAGGAATCAAACTTAAAAATGATGAGCTATGAGAAGTGTTTTGGTTTTCTAAAGAACTTCTCATATATTATAGCTCTAAAGTAAAATATATAACTCGCTTATTAAAGAGTGAAAGAAATTGTAAGATGTGATAAGCTCCACTTGCTATAAACAGTTTTACTATTTATATCAATGGGAGCTTATCCATTATGTACCACTCTATTGGTTTAGTGCGTGCGGCAAAGTAACAGTATGTTTGTATGGATATTAAATCACATAATTTTCACACAGATTTGCCATATGCTTAAGACAATTAGAGGTTACTATATAAGTAATGAAAAATAGTTTTTATTTAAACATCAATCGTTGCAAGGAGGAAATAAGCATGAAAAAAATAAGCAAGTTTTTAGTAATAGCCGTTTGGGCAGGCTTGATATATATATTATATAGAATGAATTTATTAACTGGAAATATGGATAATTTAAATCAGTTTTTTGTTAGCTGCGGCAATTATAAGGCTCTAGTATTCATTGCTTTATCCTCTTTAAGAATAGCGGCATTAATTCCTAGTGCTGTGTTTATGATTCTAGGCGGTATGATGTTTACTCCTATACAGGGGTTTGCTCTTACCCTTGTTTCGGTTGTATTAAGTGAGACTATTGTTTATTTATCATCAAAAGTTTTAGTTAGTTCAGGAACAAAAAACTATCTTATAAATAAAAATCCTAAACTTTACAAGTTGCTTCTTACGAATAATACTAAAATATTGACTATTGGTATTTTATGTCCGATAGCTCCTTCAGATGCAGTTTGTTTCTTGGTCAGCTCGACTAAATTGAATTATAAGAAATTTATATTAACAATAATAGGGGCTAATATGCCAATGATGATACTATACAGCTTTCTTGGAGATAGTGTTATGTCTTCAACCAACAATACAATAATAATTGCAGCTATTATAGCTGTTATAAGCATATACTCCATATATTTATGGAACAAAGAACAAAGAACTCATAGATTAGCTTAAAAAAAGTATTATTTATAAAACTCGTATAATATTGAAATTTTATAAATAATTTAAAATTGAATATAAAAATATTTTAACTTACATACTTGACAAAAGTAAGTAAGTTATTGTATTATAGTTACATAAAGTAACTGGATAAAAAATAGTTATCGAATAGATAATAATATAGTGTTAAAAAATAATTAATAAAACGGAGGCTACATTTATGAATAAAGATTTTAATTTATCAATTCAAGAAAGAAGATCAATTTATGCAATTACAAAGGAATCACCAGTATCTGATGATAGAATACAAGAAATTATTGAGTTTGCAGTAAAGTATACACCATCTGCTTTTAATTCTCAAAGTGCAAGAGTAGTAGTTTTACTTGGAGAGAATCAAAATAAGCTGTGGGACATAACAAAGGAAACTTTAAGAAAAATAGTTCCGGCAGAAAGCTTCTCATCTACTGAAGATAAAATAAATTCTTTTAGAAATGGGTATGGTACTGTATTATTCTTTGAAGATCAAAGCATTATAGAAGGGCTTCAAAAGCAATTCGCACTTTACAAAGACAATTTCCCAGTTTGGTCTCAGCAGTCTTCAGGCATGCTTCAGCTAGTTATATGGACATCACTGGAGAATGAAGGTCTAGGTGCTTCTCTTCAACACTATAATCCTCTTATAGATGATGAAGTGAAAAAAGAATGGAATATACCTGAAAATTGGAAGCTTATTGGACAAATGCCATTTGGAAAACCATCTGCTCAGCCAGGCGAAAAGCAGTTTCAGCCATTGGAAGATCGCGTTAAGGTAATCAAATAGATTAATCTATATATAATACATAAATTCTAATACATTGATGCATTATATATAGATAAAAGCCTATGTGAAATTGCACATAGGCTTTTATAATTTCTAATGTAAAATATTATTGAAAAAATATATGGATTTGAAAACTACTTTAATATACCCACGACAGCCCGAAGCTTTTAGCACCTGTATGTACACTTATTACCGGCGAAAGTTCCTCTATGGTAACTACATGCTCAGGATAAATCTCCAATAATTTTTCCTTCAATTTTATAGCTGAATCATAAGCATTTGCATGAGCAATGATTATCTTTGATTTTGAAGTTAATTTAGTGCTTTCAATTAATTCGACTAAATGGCTGTGCACCTTTTTCATTGTTCTTACTTTGCTTTTTAGTAATATTTCACCTTTTTCAAAAGCCAAAATTGGTTTTATCTTTAAAAGGGTTCCAAAGGATGAAGCAGATAAAGATATTCTGCCGGTCCTGCGTAAATGTAATAAATCATCCACCACTAAATATATTTTTGCATTAGATCTTATATATTCAAGATTCTCAATAATAGATTCAATTGAACTTCCACTTTTTATTAATTCCAAAGTTGATATTGCCATGTGTTTTTGAATAGTGGATGTAAAAAGCGAATCAAAAACAATTATTTTATCTTCTGAGACTTGGCTCCTGACTAACATTCCTGTTTGGAAGGTACCACTCAATCTAGAGCTAATTGTAATATATATAATGTGATCATATTTATCTAATATTTCCTCAAAAAGTGTAAAAACATCCCCAACAGGTGGTTGTGAAGTAGTTGGAAGACTTAAACAGTCATTCATCTTTGAACAGAATTGACTTGGAGTTATATCTATACCATCTCTAAAAGAGTTGCCATCCATTATTAGATGTAATGGTAATGAATATAAATTATCATTACATTCGAATAATTCCTTATCAATTACAGCAGTGCTATCTACAACAACAGCTATTTTATTCATGTAATTCACCTCATAAAAGTATTATGTGTGTTACATATGATACGCTTGTAACAGTTACTTATTTATCATATAATATTATAAAGTATCAAGTCAATGGAATAAAATAAGTTATACATATAAGAGAAAGCAGGTTTTTATAATGAAGAACATAATTTTCGATGTAGACGGAACCCTATGGGATACCACAGAAGTTGTAGCTAAAGCTTGGAATAGATCAATTCATGAATTAGGTAAAACATCTTCAAACATAACAGCTTCAGTGCTTAAACAAGAGTTTGGAAAAACTATGGATGTAATTGCAAATAATTTATTTCCAGATTCCAGTGAAAGTGAAAGAGAGCAGCTTCTCGAAAAGTGTTGTGAATATGAGCATGATGCCTTAAGAGAGAATACAGATAATCTGCTTTTTGATGGGGTAAAGGAAACTATTGAAGAACTTTCGGAAAGGTGTCAGTTGTTCATAGTTAGCAACTGTCAGTCTGGATATATTGAATTATTTATGAAAAAGGCTGGAATTGAAAAGTGTATAAAAGATTATGAGTGCTTTGGAGATACCGGTAAAAGCAAGGGAGAAAACATTAAGCTTGTTATAGAGAGAAATAAATTAGATGATGTAGTTTACGTTGGAGATACGCTTGGAGATTATGAGGCATCGGTATTTGCAGGAGTGCCCTTTATATTTGCAAAGTACGGCTTTGGAAATGTTCCTGCTTGCGATTTCGCTATCACCAATATAAGACAATTGTTGAATTACTGTTAGGATTTAACTTTCCTATATGATATTTTTTATAAAAGAGCACCTTAATGGGCAATTAAAAAGAATTATAATATATTGATATATTTATAAAAATATATCATAATATTATATAGACTAATAAATAACATTTATCATAAGAGGAGGGATTGAGGTGCCGTTTTTAAAGCTTCTGCTTCAGATGGTTGTTTATGCACTTATAGTTCTAGTAGGGTATAATCTGCTTAAACGTTTTGTGTTATCTAAAATTAAGGTTAAAATCAATAAGTGGGTTATTTTTGCTGTTGCTATGGTTATACTTCTTTTGCCTAACATTTTGGTTGCTGTTCTCCATATAAACATACAAAATAATGCACTATGGGTTTATGGACCATCAAGTTTATTTATTGTTTTGTTCCTTTGGTTTATTGATTTAAGCGGATGGAATAGAAGAAATAGTAAGTCTTCGAATTCTTCAGGAACAGGCTATTATGACAAAAAAGGTAAAAATGATAAGATAGTAATAAAGCCAAAAGCAAAACCAAACAGGGTTAAGAATAAGAAAGACTAATTTAAGGGGTTTAAGTACCCTTGAATTAGTCTTTTTCTTTAATATGATTTTTTACCGCCTACATATGTATTCAAAATTTTTATATTTTTAATGAGGTCTTTATCTATCTCTAGAATATTTTCAGACAAAACAACAAAATCAGCCAGCTTTCCATTTTCTATTGAACCATTAAGAGACTCTTCAAAATTCATATATGCAGAGCCTAAGGTAAAGCATTTGAGAGCTTCTTCAATGGTTAAATTTTGATTACTGTACCAGCCCTGTTTAGGATCACCCTTTAAGTTTTTTCTTGTAACTGCAGCATAAACTCCGTATAAAGGATTAAAGCTTTCAATAGGAGCATCTGAGCTGAAACTCACTTTTAAACCGAGGTCAAGCATTTCTTTCCAATTATAGCTTTTTTCTGCTCTTTCTTTTCCAACAGCTTTTTCTACAATAGGCCAGTCTGTCATTACAAAGGAAGGTTGAACATTTGGGATAACCTTAAGTGCTTTAAATCTTTGAAGAAGCTTTTTATTGGTAAATTGGCAGTGTATTATAATAGGTCTTAAATCTGTGTTTGGATAAGCGGATTGTAATTTTTCGTAGGAGTTTAATATCATATGCATAGCTCTGTCGCCTATAGCATGAATAGCTATTTGAAAGCCTGCCTCTTGAGAACCAAGCACCAGCTCATCAAGTTCCTTTTGGCTATATATAGCTACTCCACGGCTTTCGACATCGGAGTAGGATTCTTCCATAGCGGCTGTTCTACCGCCTAAAGACCCATCTTGATAAAGTTTCATCACGCCGATTTTAAGCATATGACTTACTTCACCAGATTTTAAGCCTAAGCTTTTTGCTTCTTCAAGAGCTTTCTTGTTCATAAGATTAAGCTGAAGAACAAAACGCAGAGGCAGCGAATTTTCACAATCTAATTCTTTATAGGCTTCAATTAGAGTCTTTAAATTTCCTGCTGTGCCCAAGTCTTCGCTGTGAATTGTAGTTAACCCGCATTTTAAAGCATCGGTAAACGCGGACTTTAATGCTTTTTTAATATCTTCTTTTGTCATTGCAGGAATTTTATTAAATACAAAATTCATTGCATTTTCTCTTAATATACCTGTAGGTACTGAGTTTTCCTTATCAATTACTCCGCCATCTGGATTATCAGTGTTATTAGTTATACTTGAGACTTCTAAAGCTTTTGAGTTAGCAACCCCTATGTGACCGCAGACTCTGGAAAAGAAAATAGGATTGTCTGTACTTATTTTATCTAAATCATATCTGTTTGGAAGCCTTCTATCAGTAAAATGATTGTCATTCCAGCCTCTTGATATAATCCATTCACCTTTTTTTATATTATTTTCCTTTATATAGTTCTTTGTTGTTTCTATCATTTCGTCTATAGAAGTCAGGCTTGATAAATTAACTCTGCTTTTAAAAACTGCATAATTTAAAAAATGCATGTGCGAATCATTAAAACCGGGCACTACCGTTTTACCCTCAAGGTCTATTATTTCCTCATCATTCTCCTTAAAGGTTAAAACTTCTTCAGATGTTCCTACGGCTTGAAATTTACCAGCCTTTACTTTAAACGCCTGTGCAATTTTATTGTTATCAAGGGTTATAATATTTCCATTTATAAAAATAGACAAAATAATCACCAACCTTAATAAAGATATTTATAAATATTTTAACTCATATTTGAGCCCGATAAAAGAAAAAGATAGAATGTCTGCTGCCACCACAACACATTCTATCTTTTTCTTAGTCCCTGTCTAAATTATAGACAAGTTTTATATTTTTAAACTTATTATTTAATTTTTAGCTGCAGCCAGTAGTTGAACCACAATCCAAGCATACCTTACAGGTTCCGTTCATAACCATCTTTGTTCCAGAGCAGGTAGGGCAGGTTACACCATAAAGCTTCTCTCCCTCAGGTTTTGAATGAGAAGCATCATTGGATTCTATAGAAACAGTTTCGCTTGGTGTAGTTGATATTGGATGCTGTGAAAAAGGGCTTTTTTCTTTCGTTGTGCTTACATAATCCTCAGGCTTAACCTGACAGCGTGAAAAATCACCTAACTCTATATCGATTATTTTGCTTATTAAATCAGAAATAGAGGATACATATTTAATATATGGGTGTTTTTGTACAAAACCATAAGGTTCGTATTTTTGCCCTCTAAGCATTCTGGCAATATCCTTTGGAGGAACATGATATTGAAGCATAACGGATATTGATTTGGACAGAGAATTTAAAAGCCCTGTTATTATTGTTCCTTCTCTGTCAGTAGTTATATAAACCTCTGAAATCTCACCATTTTCGCGTCTGTTTATAGTGGTATATATTTTAACATCCTCAATTTGAGCAGGATGAGTAGTGCCGTATCTAATACCTTCTGGTTTATCTCTTCTTGTATAGTGCTTGTGCGCCTGCATTTCCTTTGCCTTTTTAAGAAGCTGAGCATAAGTAAGACTTTCAAGATTTACATCATCAGATTCAGTAAGCAGACTTGTATTTAAAGGCTGTGCTGCCTTTGAAGAATCTCTATATAAAGTAATACCTTTTACACCAAGTTCCCAGGATTTTAATACTACATTCTTAAAATCTTGAACTGAAGCATTTTTAGGTAAGTTAACAGTTTTAGACACAGCTCCAGAAATTAAAGGAGTTATGGCAGCAACCATGTTAACATGCCCCATAGGTTTAATATATCTATCTCCGCTGCCACACTTATTAGCAGTATCAAAAATTGCATAATGCTCTTCTTTTAAGTGAGGTGCATCTTCAATTTTGCCGTCAGCTATTTTTTCATATTCATAGCCGTTTTCATTAACCTTTTCTTTTCTAAGTACATAGTTTAATATGTCTTCAATTTGTTCTTTAGTATAGCCTAAGTTTTCAAGAGACATTTCTATTACAGGATTTACTACAGTCATATATCCGCCGCCGACAAGCTTTTTATATACAATATGACTGAAGAAAGGCTCAATAGAAGTTGCTGTACAATCCATAGCAAAGGAAATAGTTCCTGTTGGTGCTATTACTGAAACCTGTGCATTTCTAAAACCAAAAGCTTCTCCGTGTAGAACTGCAGCTTTCCAAGTTTTTAGAAGAGCGCTGCTTATGGAACCAAGATTCAAGCTGTTTAAAAGATCGTGATTTACTTTAACTGGCTCATAATTTAAACCTTCATATTCTGAATCTAAGCTTCCGGAAACTCTAGCATGGTTTCTTATTACTCTTAACATGTAATCTTTATTTATAGCATACTTTTCAAAAGTACCAATTTTTTCGGCCATTAAAGAAGATACGTAGTAAGAATACCCTGTCATAATTCCTATCAAGGAAGCCGCCAAGGTTCTGCTTTCTTCAGAATCGTAGGGGTGACCCATAACCATAAATAAGGCAGCTATATTTGCAATACCTAAACCTGTAGTTCTAAACATATAGGTTTTTCTTGCAATGTCTTCAGTAGGATACTGCCCCCAATGAATAGATGCTTCAAGTGCAAGCTGAACTAAACCTACCAAATGAATATAGCCATCAATATCAATGCTTTTATCAGAATGATTATAAAATTTAAATACATTTATTGAAGCTAAATTACAAGAGGAGTCGTCCAAGAATGCATATTCTCCACATGGATTGGTAGAGTTGATTCTGTTATGCTTAGCTCCAAATAGCCCATCTTCTCCAGCTGGGCAAGTATGCCAAGCGTTGAAGGTATCATCAAATTGAGGTGCTGGGTCTGCGCACTGCCAAGCAGAATCATTAAAAGCATTCCAGATTTCCTGTACTTTTATTTTACAGTCTAAATTACTGTCCATTCGGCCTTTAAGCTCTATTTCTTCATCAGGACTATTATGTAGATTTTTAACCTTAGTCATGAAATTATCAGAAAATCTTATAGAATTATTGCTGTTTTGTCCTGAAACAGTCTCATAAGCTTCGCCATCTATATCCATATCGTACCCCATTTTTCCAAGAGCACGTACTTTTTCTTCTTCTTTTGCTTTCCAAGTTATGAATTCCATTATTTCAGGATGATCAACGTCAAGGCAAACCATCTTAGCTGCACGTCTTGTTGTGCCTCCTGATTTGATTGCGCCTGCATTTCTGTCTAAACCTTTTAAGAAGCTCATTAATCCTGAAGATACGCCTCCGCCGGAGAGTTTTTCTCCTTTTGCTCTTAATGTACTGAAATTAGTACCGGTTCCTGAACCGCCTTTAAAAAGCTTTGTTTCTGTAACAAACTGCTCGGAAATTGAGTGATTACCTAAAAGTTTATCTTCTATTGAAACTATAAAACAAGCTGAAGCTTGAGTTCTTGTATAACTGTCCTCACTCTCAACTACCTTTTTAAGCTTTTCATCATAATAAAAGCTTCCTTGTTTGTTTCCACGTATATTATATGACTGCGCAAGTCCTGTGTTAAACCATTGAGGTGAGTTAGGAGCATACATTTGATTTAAAAGTCCGTACACCATCTCATCATAGAAAATGCTCTTTTCTTCATCATTTTCGATAATACCCTCATCAACAAGTGCGTCACTCCAAAAGCTTACAAGCCTATGAGCAACCATTCTCATGCTGTTTTCATAACCAACACTGTTTGGAACTCCTGCTCTTCTGAAGTATTTAGATGCTATAATGTTGCAGGCATTTTGAGAATAATTTTCTGGAAACTCTAAGTTTTTCATATCAACTATTACCTTAGAGGTTTTATAGTCTTTTAAGAAAACATCAACTGTCTTCCATTGAAATAAATCAAAAACAGTCTTGTTTTCGTTGCTTTCTAATTCTTTAGTATAAACTCTCTTAAATAGAGATTTTATGTTATGGCTATTGTCTTTAAAGCTAGTATTTTTCATAGTGTTACCCCCAGTCAATAAATGTCTATATATAGTATTATACTCAATAAAAACCACTATATGTAGTATTACTTTGACTATTATAGAATAATTACTGTAATAATTCAATAAAATTCGTTCTACAAAATAATAGTTTTTTTCACTACTGATTTATTTGATTAATTTAAAAATTCAAAAAAGGATAATATTTATTCATTTGGATGAAAGTTTATACAAAAAATAATTGACAGTAAATATGCCCTGTGCTATTGTTTTAAAGTAATTTTAAATCTATCATTGGAGGAATGATAAATGGAAAAAAATACCCACTTAAAAAAGGAATTAGGGTTAGTTATAGCTACAGCACTTGTAGTAGGAAATATGATGGGTTCAGGAATATTTATGCTTCCTGCAACGCTTGCAACTAAAGCAGGTCCAGGCTCTACCATGCTTGCGTGGATATTAACTGGATTAGGTTCTATTTTACTTGCACTTTCCTTTGCAAACTTAGGTTCTAAAATACCTAAGACTGGTGGCCCCTACGAGTATTCAAAACTGGCTTTTGGAGACTTTATGGGATTTATAAACGCATGGTTATATTGGAATGGTTCATGGATTGGAAACGCAGCTATAATTACTGCAGTAGCTAGTTATACAGGTAAATTAATACCTGCTATCAACAATAATCATTTTATTGCATTTTTATACACGAGTTCAATACTTTGGATATTTACAATTATTAATATAATGGGAGTTAAAAAAGCAGGTATAACTCAAACAATCATTACTATATTTGAACTATTACTTTTTGTTTTCTTTATAGGTATAACAGCATATCATTTTAATCCTGCACTACTAAAGCCTATGTTTCCAGTGGACAAAGGAATAGGTACTGTGCCAGCAGCTGCGGCTTCTACATTATGGGCATTTATAGGCTTTGAAACAGCATCTGTTGCAGCAGGAGAGATAAAGAATCCTGAAAGAAATGTTAAACTGAGTACTATACTTGGAATGACAATTGCCATTGTTATGTATATGGCTATTAACTTCTTTGCAATGGGATCTATGTCACAGGAAGCACTTGCTAAAAGTTCCTCTCCTATAGTTGATATATTAGCTCAATATCTAGGCAGCGGGATTACAAATGTACTTTTGGTTGCTTGTATCATAAGTGTATTAGGAACTACAGTAGGCTGGCTTCTTGCAACAGCTCGTATGTCATATGCAGCCGGAAAAGATAAAATTTTTCCAGAAGCTTTTGCAAAGATTCATCCAAAATATAATACACCACATGTATCCCTTCTAATAAGTGCTGTACTTGCAAATATATTATTAGTTATGAATTACTCAAAATCACTATTGTCAGCTTTTAATTTTATAATACTATTGGCTACTTTAGCTTATTTGCCAATGTATGCCAGCACCTCAGCGGCAGAGATTATACTTCTTGTAAAGCGTGATGCTGATTTTAATGTTTGGAAGTTTATAAAGGCTTCTATAGTTCCTTTAGCAGGCTTTGCTTATGCTGTATGGGCTATTTATGGTTCAGGAGCTGAAACAGTTATGTACGGATTCTTATTAATACTATTTGGAGTTCCATTCTATCTTTATATGAAGCTTAAGGACTCCGCAAAAATAAAACAGATAAGAGATTTTAATAAAGCAGCTTAATTATAAATCAGCAGTATCATTGTTAGTGATGCTGCTGATTTTTTGGTATAATAAAGATAGATTGCGAAATAAAGTTGCCGTAGGCTTTGCTTTAAAGTCCGCAGGGATTTGCGTGGAAAATAATATATAATCTTAGTGATTACTTTGCGGATGCTCTAAGGTTCGTAAATTCATAAAACTAAGAGCCTCTAGAAATTCGCTTTAACTTTTGCTATCTTTAAAGCGAAGCTTCTATAACAAATTTTTATATCATATTGTACCTTTTGTTAGCTCAGAAGAGAGGCTCTAAGTTTTATGACTTCACTTCGCCAAGAACATGGGCAAAGTACTCAATTAATCTTATATAGTATTTTCTACACTGCCCTACATACTTTAAAGCAGGCCTATAATACTTTTGTAGCTCTATAATTAATCAGGTTAAATATTAAAAAGTTTTGCGATGTTTAATAATAGTGTTGATGTAAGTATGCTCTTCAATATTGTAGAAAGCAAATCTACTGCAAACCAGCATTTTTGCAGTAAATATTTAAATATTTTTATAGGTTTATATTTAAATAGGTGAATGATAAAAATGTCATTACTAGCCTTTAATAAAGCCAAAAGTTTTAATTATAAAAACGATCATTGAGTAAATCGTATATAGATAATTATAATGGCGTATAAAAGCTACATAGGCTGTGTGTAAAGACCGAGAGCAGATGTAGGAAATAATATTTAAATTTGATTGATAACTTTGCAAGAACATACGCAAAGGAATCATAAATTAAAATTTTATTTTTTACACTAGGCTCTACGGTCTTTAAACCACAGCCTGCGGCCATTTTATTTCGCAAAATTCTTAAGGGGTGAAGATATGATTTATAAATATGAAGATAAATATCCTAAAATACATGAAAGTGCTTTTGTGGCAGAAAGTGCTGATATTATAGGTAATGTAATCATTGAAGAGGACTGTAGTATTTGGTTTGGGGCTGTTTTAAGAGGTGATGAAAATTTTATAAGAGTTGGGAAGGGAACTAATATACAGGATAATTGTACTATACATATAGCAGGAGAAAAGTATTCAACTGAAATTGGTGAGTATGTTACTGTTGGCCATGGGGCTATAGTGCATGCTTGTAAGGTTGGAAATTACTGTTTGATAGGAATGGGAGCAATAGTATTAGACGGATCAGAAATAGGAGACTATACTATTATTGGCGCTGGAAGCGTAGTAACTGGAGGAAAGAAAATACCTTCTGGAGTTCTGGTTTTAGGTTCTCCAGGAAGAGTAGTTCGTGAACTTACTGAAGAAGAAAAGAAAAATTTAGAACAATCTGCTAAAAATTATATTGATTTATCTAAAAAGTTTAAATTATAATACTAATAGATTGAATAAATCCATATTTTGTGAAATAATTATTATATGGTAATATTATAATAAAAGGGGGAGAGACAATGACCGTGTTAAATAATTTAGGATTAAGCGCATTATTCGGACTTTTAGGAATACTTGTCATGGCTATAGGCTATGTTATATTTGACAAAATGATACCACTAGATTTCAATAAAGAACTTGAAAAAGGAAATATGGCTGTTGGAATTTTAATTGCTGGACTCTTAATAGGAATTGCTCTGATAGTTTCTAGAGTTGTAGCTGCTTAAGAATTAAAAAGACCTTTGCTTGTAAATAAGTAAAGGTCTTTTTATATTGTCTATATTTTTCTTCTTTTCACACAATACAAGGATAGCTTGTATAAAGTGGTATTATATTAGATGGATAAAACAAAGATTATAAAAGAATAAGGTTTAAAGAGGGGAAGAATATGAAGTTTTTAAGACAATTTGCAATAATACTTGTTATATGCTTTGTAGGTGAAGCAGTTCATAGGTTCTTAAGACTGCCAATACCAGGCAGTGTTATAGGAATGATTTTACTGCTTTTAGGATTAACAAGCGGAATAATAAAACTTGAACATATCGAAGAGACCAGTGAGTTTCTTCTTAATCATTTAGCTTTCTTTTTTGTGCCAGCAGGGGTTGGCATAATATCCAGTTTAGATGTAATGAAAGGTAATTGGATTCCTATATTCGTTATCATTGTAATATCAACAATAGTTGTTATGGTTACTACAGGAATAACTGTACAGCTTTTAAAAGGAGACAAGTAGAATGAAAGAGTTAATGAATTCTCCATTATTCGGTATAATGATTTCGCTTTTAGCATTTGAGTTTGGCTGTATGTTATATAATAAAACTAAGATAGCTTTTTTTAATCCTTTGTTTATAAGCCAGACTTTAATTATTTTACTTCTTTTAAGATTTCATATCAGCTTTGAAGCTTATAATAAAGGAGGTCAGTTAATTTCTTTCTTCTTAGGGCCGGCTACAGTTGTCCTTGCAGTACCCTTGTATAAAAAATTAAAGCTTTTAAAAGCAAATGCTTTTGCTATATTAACAGGGATAACTATAGGGTCTATTTTTGGAATGATAAGTATTATACTCCTAGGAAAAGTCTTTGGACTAAATGAACTTTTAAGGCTGTCTATGATTCCTAAATCAGTAACCACTCCGATTGGAATGGATGTATCTTCTCAGCTTGGAGGAATTCCAGCTGTTACGGTTGCTGCTATTATTATAACCGGTATTTTAGGAGCAATAATTGGACCGTATATATGTAAAATATTCAAAATTAAAGACAGTGTATCTGTAGGAATAGCTATAGGAACATCGAGTCATGCTTTAGGAACTACAAAAGCATTGGAACTTGGGGAAACCGAAGGTGCTATGAGCAGCTTGTCAGTTGGTATAGCAGGATTAATAACTGTAATACTAGCTCCGATTATGGTTAAACTTTTTACGTTAATGAAATTATTTTAATTAAAGACAGTAATATGGATAGTTAACATTTGTTAGCTATCCATATTTTTTTCATGCTTTGGCAAGAATAATGTTTACTCGTAAATAGGAAAATATAATATATATTTTTAAAGATCAGGAGGGATGCTTTATGAAAAAGCTCATAATGGTTGTTGCTTTATTGATTACTTTAATTTTTAGTGTGAGAATACATGCTGAAGCAATAAAACCGGAAGTGCATTTTATTGATATTGGACAGAGCGATTGTATTTTAATTAAGGGTGAAAAAAATTATTTAATAGATACAGGACTCCCACGCACCGAAGATAAAGTTATAGAATATCTTAACTCACAAGGGGTTGATAAGATAGAGGATACAATAATTACTCATTTTCATGATGACCACTATGGTGGGCTTCCCAAAATACTGTCTAGCAAGGATGTGAAAAGAGTTATTCTTCCCAATCATCAACAAAAGTATAGAGATTATATTTTTTCTTATTTAATAGATAAAAATATAAAAATTGAATACATAAATACTAATTATTATATAAAGGAAAAGAATATAGACTTAAAAGTTATGCTTCCAGAAAAAGAGGACCTAAATATTGAAAATAATAATGGAACTGTTATATATGGGAGCATAGATAACCTAAAATATGCATTTATGGCTGATGTAGAAAAAGAGAGGGAAAAGATTATATTAGTGAATAAGGAAATTTTAAATTCTGATATTATGAAGGTAGGGCATCATGGTTTGGATACAAGCTCAACTGAAGAACTTGTGGAAGCTATAAATCCACGTATTGCTGTCATAACCTGTGATGGTGATGAAAGTCCAAATGATATTGTCATTAATAGATTTATAAGTAATAAAACTCAAATTTTAAGGACTGATAGGCTAGGAAGTATTATAACTAGAAGAGGAAATAGGAATAAACAAGTTGAAATAGTAACAAATAGAATGATAGAATAAAAAAGATAATTGAGTAAATTACTATGCCATATAAGAAGGGAGAAAATTAATTTGTTTAAACTAGAGCCTCTAAAAAAGATGAATATAGAAGAGAAATACAAGTACATGCTTATTTTATTAGAAGGTCAATTAAGCTCAGAAAAGGATGCGTTAGCAAATTTAAGCAATGCAGGTGCAATAATAAATGCTGTTCTTGATAGATTAAATTGGGCAGGTTTTTATTTAATGAGAAGTGAAGAATTGGTTTTAGGACCTTTTCAAGGTCTTCCAGCATGTAACAGAATTAAAATAGGAAATGGAGTATGCGGAACTGCTGTTTCTCAAAGAAAGGTTCAGAGAATATCTAATGTGCATGACTTCCCAGGTCATATTGCTTGTGATTCTGCATCAAATTCAGAGCTTGTAATACCAATTATCAAAGATGATAAGGTTTATGGTGTACTGGACTTAGACAGTCCTGAATTAGATAGATTTACAGAGCTTGAAGAAATATATCTAGTGAAATTTGTTGAGAAATTAAATAAATATATAAATTGGGAAGAATTATAAAAAGGAAGCCTAGGCTTCCTTTTTTGTTCTTATAAATATCTTTACTATTTCATTAAGAATAAGAGGTACAAGAGATAATAATGCTACAAAGCCCCAATCTCGCATGTTTAGGTTAAAAACTTTAAATACAGAGGCTAAAAATGGCACTGTTATAACTATATCCTGAAGAAAAATTCCAAGTATAATTGATCCGATTAAGTATTTGTTGGAGAACAAACCAACCTGGAATATTGATTTATGCGGATGTCTCATATTTAGAGCGTGAACCAGTTGAGATACACTTAATACCACAAATGCCATTGTTTGAGCATGAGTTAAAGCAGCTTCAGATATATTTTTAGGGAAAATAGGGAACCAATCTGTAGTTCCAGTATAAACTCGGGCACCTATTACAAAGGCTGTTAAAGTTAATAACCCAATCAATATGCCATTTAATACTAAGTTTAATCCTGCTCCTTCAGCGAATAAGCTGTGTTTTGGATTACGTGGCTTTTCATCCATAACATTCGGATCACCAGGGTCAACACCCAGAGATAAAGCAGGAAGTGTATCAGTAATTAAATTTACCCATAAAATGTGTATTGGCTTAAGAGGTGAAGCCCAGCCAAGGAGTATAGCAAAGAATAGGGCGATAATTTCTCCAGCATTACAAGATAAAAGGAATATTATTGATTTTTTTATGTTGTTATAAATATTTCTTCCCTCTTTTATCGCTGAAACTATAGTACTGAAATTATCATCTGTCAGTATCATGTCAGAAGCACCTTTAGCTACATCAGTACCTGTAATTCCCATTGCAACACCTATATCAGCTTGTTTAAGGGAAGGTGCATCATTTACTCCGTCTCCTGTCATTGATACAATATTACCTTTTGCCTTAAAAGCTTTTACTATTTTAACCTTATGCTCTGGAGATACTCTTGCAAAAACTCTTAAGTTATCAATTTTTTCAGTCAAGTCTTTTTCTGATAATTTGTCTAGTTCAGCTCCAGAAATGGCTTGAGACTGATCTTCTGCAATGCCAAGCTCCTTAGCTATAGCAAAAGCTGTATTTTTATGATCTCCTGTTATCATTATTGTTCTAATTCCTGATTTTTTGCATAATGCAATAGAGTCCTTAACCTCAAGTCTAGGTGGATCAATCATTCCAACAAGACCTATAAAAATAAGATCCGATTCTAGCGAGTCTATAGCTATGTGAGGAGAATCAATTTTCTTAAAGGCTGCACCTAAAACTCTAAGAGCATCATCAGACATTGAGTTTGATTTATCCATTATTGTATCTTTAATATCATCAGTTAAAGGAACTATTTCTCCTCCTACATATGCACTTTTACATATTTTTAAAAGGTTATCTATAGCACCTTTTGTGAACACATAGAAGTTTTCATCGTATTTATTTACTGTTGTCATAAGCTTTCTATCAGAGTCAAAAGGTACTTCATTTATCCTATCATGCTGCTTAAAAAGTTCATTTTTAAATAGATTAAATTTTACCCCAGCCTCCAATAAGGCTATCTCAGTAGGATCGCCAGTTTTTGATTCCTCAGAGTAGGTTGCATCGTTACAAAGCACCAAACATTCTAATAAAAGCCTATGCTCTGGTTCTTCTATATTTAGAGATGATAGGTCCCCAAAAGCATTATCAGAATAAAACTTGGTTACTGTCATCTTATTTTGAGTTAATGTACCTGTTTTGTCAGAGCATATTATATTAACTGAGCCCAAAGTTTCAACAGCAGGAAGCTTTCTAACTATGGCATTTTCTTTAATCATTCTCTGTACACCAATAGCAAGAACTATTGTAACTATAGCAGGAAGCCCTTCAGGTATAGCTGCTACAGCAAGACTTATAGAGGTAAAGAACATTTCAAACAAATCTCTTCCCTGAATTAAACCAACTACAAACATCACAGCACAGATTCCTAGTGCAGCAAAACCAAGTATTTTTCCAAGCTCTGCAAGCTTTTTTTGGAGAGGGGTCTGCTCGCTTCCCTCTTCTTCAAGCATCTTAGCAATTTTGCCTATTTCAGTATCCATACCCGTGCCAACAGCTACACCGATGCCCCTTCCATAAGTAGCTAAAGTAGACATGAAAGCCATATTTTTTTGATCTCCAAGAGGGGTATCATCTGCTTCGAAAACTAAATCAGCGTTTTTGTCTACAGGTACAGATTCTCCTGTAAGTGCAGATTCTTCAATTTGTAAATTAGCACTTTCGATTAGTCTTAAATCACAGGGAATGTATCTTCCAGCATCGATTATGATAATGTCACCTGGAACTATTTCCTCGGAAGCTATTTCTTTAAGCTCACCATCTCTTTTTACAATGGCTTTTGGAGTAGATAATTTTTTTAAAGCGTCCAAAGCCTTTTCTGCTTTTGATTCTTGAATTACACCAACAACAGCATTTACTAAAATTACAATTGCGATTATTAACGCATCACTTACTTCTCCTAAAAGTCCGGAAACAATTGCGGCACCAATTAAAATATAAATCATAACGTCATTTAACTGTGAAAAAAATAGTTGAAATAAAGTCTTGCCTTTCTTACCTGTAAGCTTATTTTCGCCAAACTTTTGAAGCCTTACATTAACTTCTTCAGAAGATAGTCCTTGAAGAGCATTAACATTAAGCTCTTTAATGACATCATCTTTATTCTTTTGAAACCACATATAAATTCACCTCTCCCATATTATTCACCAAAATAAATAGATTATAAATGTATATAAAAAAGACCTTTGCAAAGCATTATGCTAAGCAAAGGTCTTGCAATCTCAAACTGAGTTAATTATCCGGGCATAAGCCGTAATGACGAATAATTAGAAGCTATAAAGCTTTTGCTACTCCCCTTTTGTATAATTATAGCATATGGTTTTTAAAAACTCAATATATGGTTAATGAAATATTTATAAATATTTGGCAATAATTAACATATGGATATTTTATGCATAATATATTTATAGAATAAAATATCCAAATTTAATTTATTATTTGGAGGAAAGTACATGAGAGGGGATTTGGAAATGGTTGAAGACATAAGAATAAAGAGAAACAATAGATGGATAGCAAATAAATTTTTAATAGGATTAATATTATTTTTGGTTTTTGTAATATTTTGCGGCTTGTTTTTTAATGTCAGCTACATTATGTCTACTAAAACGGTAAATTCTATAGATAAGAAAATGGAACAGCTTAATAAAAATGATAAAGACTCAACCAGAAAAACCTATTATATTGAACAAAAGTTAAGAAAAGATGTGGAGAATATAATGAAAAACCAAAAATAAATTTGCAAAAAAACTTGTGTTGTGATGAAATATATTCAAGAGGTGAATTTGCTATGGATAAGATATTGGTTACTGGAGCAGGAGGATTTTTTGCATCAAGATTTTGTAAGTATTACAGTGATAGATACGAAATTATTCCTTTAAAAAGAAATGATTTGGATATAAGAGATGAAAACAAAGTTCTTAATATTATTAAAGATATTAGACCAAACTACGTTTTACACACTGCTGCAATAGCTGATACAGGAAAGTGTGAACAAGATAAGGAGACTTCCTATGATATTAATGTGCTAGGAAGTAGAAATATTGCAAAGGGCTGCAGCTTGGTTAATGCAAAACTTATTCACTTAAGTACTGAACAGCTTTTTAATGGAAATATTGAAAAGGGACCTTATAATGAAGAAGTTAAGCCAGAGCCTAATACTACTTATGGAAATCATAAGCTTATGGCAGAAGATGAAATAAGAAAAGTATTAGAAGAAGCATATATACTAAGGCTTACATGGATGTTTGGATTTCCTGAAAGATTTGAAAAGGTAAATGCAAATATAGTTTGGAATGTTATGAGGGCAGCACTAAGCGGAAATATAATGAGAATTCCAGTTAATGAATACAGAGGTATGACGTATGTTTATGACCTTATTAATAACATTCCTAAAATAATGAACCTTCCTTACGGAATTTACCACACTGGTAGTGAAAATAATTTAAATACATATGATATAGCAAAACATGTTGCAGAAGAGCTAGGGTTATCCTATAGAATCAATGATATCATTGAAAAAGATGAAGAAAAGTTTAAGGAACTTCCAAGAGATTTAAGAATATCAAATGCTAAATTAAAAAGTTTTGGAATTGAATTTTTAGATACTGAAGAGGCTGTTTCAAGGTGTATAAAAGAATTTGGCTATAGAGCATAGCAGGAGGTAAAGATGCAGACTAATGAAGAAAAGAGAAAAGATATTAATTTTGCCATAGTAGGACTTGGAGGAATTGGAAAAACTCATGCCATAAGTGCTTATATGGCAAACATGACTTTAAATCTTCCATATAATTTAAATTTAGTTAAAACAGTCACTAGAAAACCTTCCGGTTTTTCAATAAATGGAGTAACTAATACACAAAGCCTTGAAGAGGTATTAGAAGATAGGAATATAGATTTTATAGATATTTGCACTCCAAATGATTCCCATGGAGATATTGTACGAAAAGCAATATTATATAAAAAGCCTGTATATTGCGAAAAACCATTGTCTTCAAGCTATTATGAAGCTGTAGAAATGGCTGATGCAGTAAAAGAGGCAGGCATAAAAAACGCCGTAGCATTAATATATAGATTTGTTCCTTCTATTAATTTAATAATAAATGAGATCAATGAAGGAACTATTGGAGATATAATTGATTTCAAAATTAAGCTATATCATAAGGGATATCTAAGTCCCAATAAAAAAGATGTTTGGAGAACAAGTTCGGCTTCAGGTGGAGGAGCACTTTTAGATTTGGGAATTCATTTGGTTGATATTATACAGGCTACTTTAGGAAATATTGAAAAGGTAAATTGCAGCAGCAGGATTTTCTTTGTAAATAGAACCAGTGTGGATGAAATATCTAACTGTAATCTTTATCTTGAAAATGGAATAAGAGGTAATTTAGAGGTATCTAGAATATTTGCGGACAGTGAGGAATCAACATCTTTTGTCATATATGGTACTAAAGGCTCTATAAGGATGTCTTCTCATAAGGCTGATAGTATTGAAATTTATGATTTTAATAAAAATATGACTTTTATTAAAAGTGCTAAAGGTATGGATAAGATACTAAGATATTACGGACCAAGTGCAGCTGGATTTTTTTACGATTCTCACAAGGCTGGACTTGTAAATTTTGCAAATATGATTTCAGGAATTAATGTTGAAGAAAATATAACAGCCGATTTTGGAGAGGCAGCCAAAGATCAAAGAGTTATTGAGGCCTGCTACAAGTCAAGCAGAGAAAATAGAGAAGTAAATATTAATGAGATTAAATACCGCTAAAGGCGGTATTTTTTACATAACAAATAAATATAAGGAGTAAATTTATCTTTATATTTTAGCACTTTATCCGATATAATAAGTATAGTTAATATTATATACAATGCAAAAGTTCTAATACATTCATAATGTCCCATAAATCCTTGAAGATTGGATATTTTGTGACATTATGAATGTAAGAACTTTATTGCATTGTATATAGATTGAATCAAAACAAATACGGGAGGGAATATACTTGGAAATATCTAGAGTAAAAAGAAATGCTCCGGTTGCCTCTGAAGATAAAAAAGAGATAGGAATTAAGAAAGATTTTTCGCAAAGCTTTAATTTTGCTAGAGATAGAAAGAATGAAGAGCAGTTAAAGCAAATGCTTGATGACATAAAGAAAAAAGGAAATAGATTAGTAGTAACCAAATGTTATTCTGATGTGCATTCCTATAAAAAGATGATTCAGGAGTATTTGAAATCTGTGTTGCAGTATATGTATAATGTTAAAAAAGATATAAGTTTTTGGCAGACACAATATTTTATGACCGTGGAAACTATTGATGAAAAATTAAAAGAACTAACAGACTTACTGCTTATAGAGGAGAAGGATAATCTTAAAATAGCAGCTACTATTGATGAGATATCAGGACTTGTAGTAGATATTTATAAATAATTGGCTAGCCAAATGGTGTAATGATTAACTATATAACAATATAAATAGTTATATAGTTAGCAAGCCGATGGTATTAAAGAAAGACATAGATGATACAGATTATAATTAGAAATACTGTACCACTATGCCTTTTATATTTTTATATGAAAGAATTAAAACTTGCGTCTGAAGGCATTCTCCAGTCGCCTCTAGGTGAAAGGCTAACAGTACCGACCTTTGGGCCATCTGGCAGTGCAGAGCGCTTAAATTGCTGTGTGAAAAATCTTCTGGTAAACTTATCAAACCATTTTTCTATAACATCTTCTTCGTAATCTTCTTTAAAGGAATGTTTAGCTAAAAATAAGATTTTTTCTTTTGAAGCTCCTTGTCTTATGAAGTAATAAAGGAAAAAGTCATGAAGCTCATAAGGGCCAACTATATCCTCAGTTTTCTGCGTAATTTCTCCATTTTTATCCTTAGGTAAAAGCTCTGGGCTTACTGGAGTATCTAGTATATCAAGTAAAATCTCTGAAGTTGCTTTATCCATCTCACTTAATGCTGCATATCTAACTAAATATCTTACAAGAGTTTTAGGTACTGAGCAGTTAACAGAGTACATTGACATATGATCACCATTGTAGGTAGCCCAGCCTAACGCTAATTCAGATAAGTCACCTGTACCAACTAAAATTGCACCTTCCTTGTTGGAAAGATCCATTAATATTTGAGTTCGTTCTCTTGCCTGCACATTTTCATAGGTTATATCATGTATGCTTTCATCATGTCCGATATCTTTAAAATGCTGTAAACAAGCAGGAACTATATCTACTTCACGCAAATCTGTATTTAAGTTTTTACATAGGTTAATTGCATTTGTGTAAGTTCTATCTGTAGTTCCAAAACCAGGCATAGTAACAGTTACAATATTCGTTCTTGGAAGCTTTAACATATCAAAGGTTTTTACAGCTACTAGTAGAGCCAAGGTAGAATCTAATCCTCCTGATATACCAATAACTACTTTAGTCAGTTTTGTATGTACCAGCCTTTTAGCAAGTGCTGAGCTTTGAATATTAAATATTTCTTTGCAGCGCTCTTCTCTTTGTTTTTCATTAGCGGGAACAAAAGGATGCTTATATATAAATCTATCAAAGTTTACTATATTAGTGTTTTCAAAATTAAACTCAATTTCTTTTATAGCTGTATCAACAAATTTACTGCTGTCGCTAAAACTTACATTTCGTATTCTTTCGCTTCTTAATCTATCAATATCTATTATGGAGGTTATAACGTCATTTTCTCTTTTAAAACGGTTATTTTGGTTCAACAGTGAGCCGTTTTCACCTATTATTAAGTGACCGCTGAAGACCAAATCTGTAGAGGATTCAAAAACACCTGAAGAAGCATATAGATATGAGCACATGCATCGTGCACTTTGAGCTTCTACAAGACTTCTTCTATAGTCTGCTTTGCTTACAACTTCATTTGAAGCCGAAAGATTAGAAATAATATTTGCACCATAAAGACTTAAATAAGAACTAGGTGGTATTGTTACCCAAAGGTCTTCGCAAATTTCAAATCCAAATTTATAGCAGCCTGAAGAAAAAATTATATTAGTGCCAAAAGGAATATTTTTTTGAAAGGGCAAATTTACTATTTTATCTCTTATTTGAAGTCCTGGAGTAAACCATCTTTTCTCATAAAATTCTGTATAATTTGGTATATAGCTTTTTGGAACAATACCAAGTATTTGTCCATTAAAAATAATATAGGCACAATTATACATGCTGTTTGCAAATACTAGGGGTGCCCCTACAGCTATAAGTATATCTTTTTTTAAGGAAAAATCGCATAACATCTTTATTCCATCTAAGGATTTTTTATAAAGCTGATCTTGAAGGAATAAATCTCCACAAGTATATGAGGTTATTGAGAGCTCTGGAAAAACTATAAGTTTAGAATTTTCTTTTAAGGCTTTTTCAATACATTCTATTATATTGTTTACGTTATAGGTAATGTCAGCTACATTGGTTAATGGGCTGGCTGCAGCGACTCTTATAAAATTCATTTATTTTCACTCCAATTCATATCAAGCATTTCTTTTATATAATTTTCAATTTCATCATTATTATACCATTATAAGCCTTTTCGTAAAGCTCAATGATGAATTTTAGAGAAAAAACAAGCTATAATAAGATATTTGAATTGCAATAAGAATCACAATAAAAAACAGTAATAAATAACGCTTTAAAGGCTAAAATAAAACTTTAATAATTTTTGAAAATATTGTATTATATATACATAGCAAAATTTTGAAAAGTAATATTAAATTTCTAAATTCTGCTATATAATTATATACAAAGGTATATTAATTTTAATTTCATAGAAAAGAAGGGGGAGTTATTATGACACCGTTATTACTCTGGGTAGTTATATCGGTAGCAGCGTTAGTTGTGGACATAGCCACCAGTGCTTTTCTATTTTTATGGTTTACAGTAGGGGGAATTGCAGCTATTATAGCTTTGATTTTCGGAGCAGGTACAGCTGTTCAAATAATAGTATTTGTAGCTGTAAGCGCTGTTTCCATGGGAATAGGGTATCCGTTTGTGAGAAGAACTCTAAAGGGTTCAGTGGCTAAGACACCTACAATGGAGGAAGGTTATATCGGACGAGAAATAACAATTGATGAGGATATAATTGAAACTGCTAAGGTTAAAATAGACGGTATATACTGGACAATAAAAAATTCCGGTGAACCTATAAAAAAGGGAGATGTAGTTAAAATCACTGGAATCGATGGTAACAAATTAGTCGTTGGAAAAAATAAAAATGAAGAGATTAGAGAGGAGATAAAATAATATGGCTGGATTACTTTTAACATTTGTCATTTTAGTAATATTATTAATACTTGTTATATCATCAATAAAAATTGTTAACACAGGAAGTTTGTTTGTGGTTGAGAGGTTAGGACAGTTTCACAGAGTTTTAGAACCAGGCTGGCATTTTATAATACCATTTGTAGATTTTGTTAGAAAAAGAATTTCAACTAAACAGCAAATATTAGATATTGAACCTCAAAGCGTTATAACTAAAGATAATGTTAAGATTTCTATTGATAATGTTATATTTTATAAAGTTATGAATGCTAGGGATGCAGTTTATAATATTGAAAGTTATAAATCAGGTATTGTGTATTCAACAATAACAAATATGAGAAATATTGTTGGTAATATGTCACTTGATGAAGTACTGTCTGGAAGAGATAAAATTAACTCTGATCTTTTAGAGGTTGTTGACGAAATTACAGATGCTTATGGTATAAAGATACTTTCTGTTGAAATTAAAAATATAATTCCACCAGCTGAAATTCAGCAGGCAATGGAAAAGCAAATGAGAGCTGAAAGAGATAAGAGAGCAGTAATACTTCAGGCAGAAGGTCAAAAACAAAGTGATATTGCTAGAGCAGAAGGAGAAAAACAAGCTAAGATTCTTACAGCTGAAGCTGATAAAGAAGCTAATATTAGACGTGCTGAAGGTATGAAGGAATCACAATTACTTGAGGCAGAAGGTAAGGCAAAAGCAATTGAAGCAATTGCGGCGGCTCAAGCAAAGGCTATAGAACAAGTAAATAAAGCTATAATTGAGTCAGGAACAAATGAAACTGTTATAGCATTAAAACAAGTTGAGGCTCTTCAAGAAATGGCTAAAAATCCTGCTAATAAGCTCATACTTCCTAATGAAACATTATCAACCTTTGGAAATATAGCAGCTATTGGCGAAATGCTTAAAAAATAGTATTTATAAAAGACCTGTGATTTTTAGTCACAGGTCTTTTAATGTGGTTCAATTTTCAAGGGCGATATCTATATAATAGTGAGAAACAAGATGTTTGCCACTTTTATTAGATTAATAAGAATAATAAGGAGGCAGCTAATAAAAAGTCTAATGCATTATCGGTAAAGCCTATAGGAGAATTAGAGGAATTATAAATAATGTTTGTATTCATATAGCCTGCATAGTTGCCATAGTTATCATAGAATCTGTTGCCGTCATAATAGCCTTGACGATAGCCATACCCGTCAAAAATAGTATTGCCATCATAAAAACCCACCATATTATTGTTAATATCATAGATTGAGGTGTCTTGGATATACCCAAGAGGACTTAAGTAAGTATTATATACTCTTCTCATATAAAAATCTCCCTTCCATTATTATATAAAGTAGGCTTGTATTTTTCAGTACATACTATGATTATCTGAAATAATTGTTACAAGTAAATAAAATAAAAAAGAAATTGCATACTTGTTAAATGCAATAAAAAAGTAATTAAGATGCATTTATATAAAATTGAACGTTTACATAATATGTAAACGTTTTTTAAATGTGTATTAAAATGAAAGAAATACGGAGTAAAACAAAAATAAATAATGATAAATTGAAATATTGATTTGCTATATAAAAAAATAAGTTAATTTGAGATAATTATATTGTAAATAGTTGAAATTTTTAAATTATAGTTTATAATTGGTAATATAATGAAAAATAGGATTAGCAAAATTGAAATATTTTTATTTTTAAGTTGCATATAATTTTATTTTAAATAATTTGCATCTACATACTATGCACCATGTTTAATATAATTACATATTATTCTAAGGTACTTAAAGATTAATAAAATAAGGAATACAAGGGGGAATTATTAATGAAGATATTAATGCTGTCTTGGGAGTATCCGCCTAAAAATGTTGGAGGACTTTCAAATCACGTTTACTATCTATCAAAAGCGCTTGAGAAATTGGGAAATGAGGTTCATGTTGTTACTTGCTTTGAGGGTGAATCACCACTGGAAAGCATAGATTCTGGAGTATTTGTGCACAGAGTTATTCCGTATAATATCAATACTTCAGATTTTACAAAGTGGGTTATGCATCTTAATTTTTCAATTATAGAAGAAGTAGTAAAGCTTATAGGCAAGCAGGGTAAGTTTGATGTTATTCACGCTCATGATTGGCTCACTTCATATGCAGCTAAGACATTAAAGAACTCCTTTAACATACCTATGGTATGTACGATACATGCTACTGAACATGGAAGAAATGGAGGAATAAGAACTGAACTGCAAAGCTATATATCTTCGGCAGAATGGATGCTTACCTATGAGGCATGGAAGATAGTTGCCTGCAGCAATTATATGGAAGAAGAAATAAATCAAGTATTAAGTGCTCCTTTGGATAAAATAAACATTATCCCAAATGGTGTTGATGCTGAGGATTTTGAATTAGATTTTGATGATTTGGAATTTAGAAGAAATTATGCGCTAGATAATGAAAAAATTGTGTTTTTTATCGGAAGACATGTGTATGAAAAAGGAGTTCAAATATTAATAGATGCAGCACCGGATATAATAAATTCCTATAAAGATATTAAATTTGTTATTGCTGGAAAAGGGGATATGACAGAGGAATTAAAGGAAAAGGTCAAATATTTTGGACTTGAAAATAAAGTGCTGTTCACAGGTTACATGGATGATGAAACAAAGAAGAAAATGTATAAGACAGCAGATGCTGCGGTATTTCCATCGTTATATGAGCCATTTGGTATAGTAGCTTTAGAGGCTATGGCTGCAGGCTGTCCAGTAGTAGCATCAGATATAGGTGGACTTAAAGAAGTTATTGAACATAAAACAAATGGTATGAAAATAATAACTGGTTCAAAGGATAGTCTTAAAGAGAATTTATTAGAGCTATTAAGAAGAGAAGATTTAAGAAAGCATTTAAAAGAAAAGGGTATAGAAACAGTTTTGGAAAAATATTCATGGGATAAGATAGCGGAAGCTACAGTTAAGATGTATGAAAAAGTCAAAGAAGAAGCTAAGGGTACAGAGTGGGAAGTATCAATTGAAAAAGTTAAGAAAAAAGGTACAGGAACAACAAGAAGAAAAAAGACTGAGGTAATTAAAGCAGTTGATAACTTAGGGGCAGATGAAGTTAAAATTACTGAGGAGATAACTGTTAAGCCTAAGAGAACCAGAAAAAAAGCAAACAGTTAATATTTTTAGAATCAAATAGGGGGACGAGAATTTATGAAAGCGGTAATTATGGCAGGGGGAGAAGGTACAAGACTTAGGCCGCTAACCTGCAATATTCCAAAACCAATGATGCCTATACTTGAGAAACCTGTTATGGAATACACAGTTGAACTACTTCGAAAAAATGGTATAACTGATATAGCTGTTACTCTGCAATACTTGCCTGATGAAGTTATAGGATACTTTGGTGATGGAAAAGACTTTGGTGTTAATATGAGATATTATATTGAAGAGCTGCCTCTTGGAACCGCAGGAAGTGTAAAAAATGCAGAAAACTTTTTAGATGATACGTTTATTGTAATAAGCGGAGACTCACTTACAGATATAAATATCTCAAAAGCGATAGAGTTTCACAAAAAAAGAAAAGCAACAGCTACTTTAGTTTTGAAAGAGGTGGCCGTGCCTCTTGAATACGGAGTAGTGGTAACAGACAAAGAAGGAAGAGTAACTGGTTTTTTAGAAAAACCAAGCTGGGGAGAAGTTTTTAGCGATAAGGCTAATACGGGCATATATATTTTGGAACCAGAAGTTTTCTCCTATTATGAGAAAGAACAAAAGTTTGACTTCAGTAATGATTTGTTTCCTATTTTACTAAGAGAACAAAAGGCTATGTATGGATTTGTGGAAAATGGTTATTGGTGTGATATAGGGAATATAGAGCAGTATATAAGATGTCATTATGATATACTAAAAGGTTTAGTGAAGGTTGATATAAAAGGAGAAAAATACAAGGATGGAATTTGGATAGGGGAAAGCTGTGAAATCTCTCCAAAGGCTGTTATTGAAGCACCAGTATATATTGGAAGCGGATGTAAGATTTATTCTGGTTCAAATTTGGGGCCTTACAGTATTTTAGGCAGATCCAATATAATATCTACTGGTGCAAGGATAAAACGAAGTATTATATTAAATAATTGCTATATTGGCAGCAATGCTCAAGTTAAAGGAGCAGTGCTATGTAATAATGTACAGCTTGAGTCAAAAGTTTCAGTATTTGAGGAGTGCGCTATTGGAGATGAAACCTTATTAGGAGAGAGGGCTGTTATAAAGCCTGGTGTAAGGATTTGGCCCAATAAAGAAGTTGAAGCTTGTACTGTTGTAAAGGAAAATATAATTTGGGGAGGAAAATTATCAAGAGCTCTTTTTGGTAAAAAGGGGATAATAGGAGAAGTAAATGTAGATATAACTCCGGAGTTTGTTTCTAAGCTTGGATCTTCTTATGGATCGTTATTAAAACCAGGATCAAAGGTAGCAATAAGCTGTGATGATTATGGAGCATCCCAAACCTTTAAGTACTCGCTTGCTACAGGTCTTTTATCTATGGGTATTGAAGTATATGACTTAAAGAAGCTTGTAACTCCTATGACAAGATATGCAATTCTTTTTTTTGGAGTACAGGGTGCTATTCATGTTTCAATAGATGATGAGAATCCACAAAAGGCAAAAATACTATTTATGGATTCAAATGGCTGTAATATTGATAAGGCCACTGAAAGAAAAATTGAAAACAGTTTTATTAGAGAAGATTTTAGAAGAGTAAAAACGGAAGACTTTAGAAAAATCACTCATATGTCTGACTGTATTGAATATTATGTAAGGCAAATAATAAACAAGGTGGGAGTTCACAATATTAGAAGTCAAAGATTTAAAGCTGTTTTGTGTGTTAGAAATCCATTGATTTTATCTGTAATAGAAAATATTTTTTTTGAGTTAAGGATAAATATAAAGCTTTATGACGAATACAATAATTATTTAGGGCTTAGCAGAGAAGTTGTTGAAAGTGGCGCTAATTTTGGCATAAATATTTCTGGTGAAGGTGAAGAAGCTGTAATAATAGATGAAAAAGGAAATATTATAAAAGATAATATATATTATGCATTAAGTGCTTTCATATTTTTGAAGTCAACAAAATTTAAGACTTTAGTAGTACCTGTAACTGCTTCCAATGTAATGGAAGAGATTGCAAAAGATTGCGGTGCTAAATTTATAAGATCTAAAATATCTCAAAAATCTATACTGGAAAATTATATAAAGAGTGAAAAGAAAATATTAAAAAGAGATGTAGTAAATTCATATTTAATGACCTTAGACTCAATAGGATTATGTATTTTTATGATGAATATAATGGCCGAAGAGAATATTTTGTTATCAGAAATTGTATCTCAAATACCTAAATACTATAATAAAAGGCAAGATGTCAGCTGCCCTTGGAACATGAAGGGAATGGTAATGAGGAGCATAATAGAAGAGAATAATTCTGAATCCGTAGATTTAATAGAGGGTGTCAAACTCAATTATGATAATGGATGGGCTTTAATTCTTCCAGATGCAGAAGAGCCTATATGCAGAGTTTATACTGAGGCTAAAGATTTATCTCAAGCTGAAAGCTTAAGTGAACAATTCATAAAAAGAATCCAATATATTACAGAACTTCAAAGAGAAGAATTAGCATAAAAAATACACTGTCTCTAAAGCCGAGACAGTGTATTTTTTATGAGGTTTGCTCTATAATACTTGGAGTATTTGCATTAGTATTAAAATTGTCTACATAGAGCTTATTCCATAATTCAAAGGTTAAAAGCAGCCAAATTTGCCTCGAGGCATAAGGATTTCGAGTACTATTTGTATTAAATAGATTTTCAATATAGCTTTTGTTAAAGTATCCTCTGTTAATAGATGAGGAAGATAACAAGATATCTTGAGCAAAATTTTTATAATCACTATTTAATAAAGAAGTAATAGGTACTGGGAAGCCATTCTTTTGCCTTTTTAATACGAAGTCAGGCAGTATGTCTGCAAAGGCTTGCTTTAATATGTATTTTTCACATTTGCCTTTATATTTAAGCTTTGATGGAATATTTGATGCAAACTGAACAAGTCTATAATCTAAAAATGGAACTCTTAGTTCTATTGAATTTGCCATAGTTATTTTATCAGATTTCATGAGAACATCCTCTGGAAGCCAGACCTTCTGATCAAAGTAAAGCATTCTGTTTATATCATCGCCTAATTCAGTTGCCCTGTATATAGAAGAAATATAATCTTCAACAAGTGAGTTTGTAATACTTTCACAGAAATCTAGATTTAGAAGACTTAAAATTTCATCTTCCCTAAAGGTACGTCCAACACCTCTATATCTGCTGCATATATTCATTTCTGTCCTTCTTAAAAAATCTTTGCCAAATTTGAAAGGCATTTTTGTAACTAAAGGCTCTATGAAGCCTTTTCTAATAAAATACGGTATATTATTATATTTGCTTATTAAATTAGGTTCTCTATATATTTCATATCCAGCAAATATTTCGTCTGCTCCCTCTCCGGAAAGCACTACTTTAGAATAATTCTTAGAGAGTCTTGACACGTAATATAAAGGAATAGCGGTTGGATCTCCTAGAGGTTCATCCAAGTACCAAATTATATCATTTAAGTCATCAATAACTTCTTTTGTATCTATGGTATATTCATAATGCTCAGAACCATAAAAATCAGCTACCCTTTTAGCGTAATTAAGTTCGTTAAACTCGCTTAAACTTGTTTTTGCAGAGGGTTTTGAGAAAGCAACAGAAAAAGTCTTCAATTTTTCTGAAGAAAGTTTTGAAGCCAATGCCAGTACAATGCTAGAATCTAATCCTCCGCTTAAAAATACTCCAATTGGAACATCACTCATCAATCTGTCTTGTATAGCAGTTTGAAGTAATGAACGTATATTATCCTCATAATAAATTTCAGGTTTTTCATTAAAGCCTACATTAAAATCTACATTCCAAAATTGTTTGATTCTAATTTTATTATTCACAAAGACCAAAGAATTACCGGGCATAAGTTTATATATGTTTTTAAAAAGTGTCTGCTCCCCTGGTATATATCTAAAAGTTAGATATGAACCCATTATTTTATTGTTTATTGCTCTTTCTACTGCACTACAGCATAAAATAGATTTTATTTCAGAGGCAAAGATAATAGTATTATTTTTTATTGTATAGTATAGAGGCTTAACTCCAAGCCTATCTCTAACTAATATAAGTTTATTTAAATTATTATCCCAAAGTGCGATAGCAAAAACTCCAGATAAATGTTGTATAAAGTCTTCACCATATTCTTCATAAAGATGAACAATAACTTCGGTATCTGTATTTGTATAAAATTTATGACCTCTTATTTGCAGAAAATTTTTTAAAAATTTATAGTTATAGATTTCTCCGTTAAAAATAGTCCAGATATTTTTATTTTCATTGTGAATTGGCTGATGTCCGTTATTTAAATCTATGATACTAAGCCTTCTCATTCCAAAACCAATAAGTTTATTGAAGTATATACCATCATCATCAGGCCCCCTATGAATAAGGCTGCCCAACATTTCTTTAAGAGACTTAATACCTAGATTTTCAACTAGTTCACCAGAAAAGCCGCATATTCCGCACATTATGTAACCTCCAAAAATTAAGCAAATATTAATAGACATAGTTATTATTTTTGCCTAAACTTTGGTGAATATTCAATTAGCCTCCTAAAGTTATGTCTTGTTTGTCATACCACATTAGTGCATTAAATAAATGTTCAGGTTTGAAATCAGGCCAATAATCGTCGACTACGTAAAAGTCAGAATATATAGATTGAACAGGAAGAAAGCCACTTAGTCTTCTCATTCCTCCCCAACGAATTATTAAATCCACACGAGATATATCATAGGAATTTAAATAGCAAAGAATATTGTTTTTAATATTGTTTTTAATATTTTTTGTATCAGATACAAGTCTGCTCAGGTCCCAATCCCAACCATAATTGACTAAAAAGTTTACTTTTATTCCTCCCTTACCTATATTTTTTCTTTCAGTATAGGGTATTAGTTCCTTAGGAAACATTTGAGATTCTGTATTTCCAACTACTAATAATGACGCATCTTCTTTGGATAGAAGTTCAACAGCCCTAATGCATGCATCTGTAAAAGCTTTAGTTTGTATAGAAGGCCTTTTAGTATTATCCATAGTAAAGCCATAATAAGTTAATTCTTTAATTCCGATTTCCTGACATAACCTAAAAAGTTGTACACCAGGATCTAAGCCTTTGTCATATCCATTTTCTTTACTTAAGCCTCTAGCTAAAGACCATCTTCTATTTCCGTCAGGTATTACACCAATATGGTTAGGAATTCGCATAAAATCCTCTCCTTGCAAAATTAATTGGAAATTTTAGTAGTATTATTACCAAGTATTACTAATATAATGCAAGCTACAATAAAATTGTTATGACTCTGTTTTTATTAGAATATTAATTTCTTATGTGGTGAAAATATTAGAAAGACAAAATAAAATAAGAGGAGAGAAATGATATGAAGGTGGAAGGGTATTTTATGACTTTGGAAAGAGCAAATCAAACACTTTCAAAATTAATTGAAGCAGGTTTTACAAATTCTCATATAGAAATTGATGATAATAACAGGAATATAAAAAGAAATTTAGCAAATACAAATTCATCATATAGTCTTTCTAACCTTGTTATAGATCCGTCTGATATGAAAAGATATCCATTAACTTCTATAAGTCCGATTATTAACGTTACAGCTGGCTTTTCTGAATTTAACGATAATAACTATAAGATTGTCACAGAAGCTGAATTGGGACTTCAGGAAAAGGTTAGAAATATAATGAGAAATATGGGAGCAAGGTTTGAAAATGATGTTCTAAGTATTGGCAGAGTAAAAGAAGATGTTGGGGAACTTAATCAAAAGTTCAAGGATAATGATATTTAAAGACAGGTTAAAGCCTGTCTTTAAATCTATATTCTTTGAAAGTAACCCATCTATCTTTATCCCAATTTAATATAGAGATATTATCAAATTGTGTATTAAAGCTGCATTCAAGGCTGGACACATAGTCCCATATGGGATGAAATTTTTCGGGTGAAAGCTTTGTAACCAAGGTACAATGAAATACTTTATTTTTTCCTTCGTTTTTCTTCCATTCAAGCCAGCCCAAGTTTTTTAGTCTATCCGTATAACTATTATTAGTAGTCATACATTCTTTTGAAACCTTAATATCCATAAAAATTACGTTTTCCCTAAAAAAACCAAAGTTATTTATAACAATAGGAGTAGATATATTGTTATTACAGAACTCTTCTGTTAGTTTTTCGACCTCTTCTATGTTATCAGTTTCAAAGGGGGCCTTAATTGTAAAATGAGCAGGAAGTCTTTGTTTTTTAACATCAAATCTTTCACAAATATCTTTCACAAGCTTTTCATGATATACTAAAGCTTCTCCTTTAATTAAACAGACTATTACATAGCGCACAAAACCACCCCTTATAAAATTACGATTGATTAACAATCTACTTAAATTATTTGTAATATTAAAGATTTATAAACATAAAATTTAATAAAGATGCATTAGACTAAGAGGGGATGATAAAATGAGTTATATTAGGGATGGAGGTCTTTGGGCTGGTAAGGTGTTAGCAAACTTAGACGGCAGGTTTGTAAAGGAAGGTAGAGATAGCTTTGGACATGTATTAATTAATTTAGATGGAAAAGTTATTAGAGAAGGCAGCAGCAGCAATGGCGATATACTAATTGTTGTAGATGGAAAGTATATTAGGGAAGGCAAGGATAACGATGGTGAAATAATAGCCTGGATAGATGGAGATTTTATAAGACAGGGAAAGGATAGCTCAGGGGTGATATTATTTAGTATTGAAGGCTATGCATCTATTTATGAAAAAGCAGCTCTTGGAGCAGCAGCTCTTTTGCTTAAAGCAATGATTTAAATGAAATATATTTAAAATATGAACCTGAGAACGCTATTCTCAGGTTTTCCTTTACAATTTGGATATAGGCTGGTATTCCGTTTTATTTTTCACTGTAGTATAATTATAGGAAGAACTTATACTATATTTTACTTAAAAGCAGACAATTATTAAGTCTGCCCTAGGAAGGTAGGGAATTTCATGTCTAAAAAGGTTTTAGTTATTTACGAAAAGATGGGTATGGGCCATTTGAGGATGGCTAGAATATTAGAGGATGTTTTAAAAGATGATGATGTAGAAGTAGTGAAGTATGCAGGAAGTGATATGATTGGAGATAGCAGCATAAATGTAGTGGTAAAACTCTGGAATTTCTGTATAAGGAAAGACTATATTAGAACAGTAGACTTATTATTGAATTTTATAGTAAGAATATTTGTCCTACCTTTTATAGAGGTATCTAATACAACTCCGTTCTATAAAAAGCTCGAGGAGATAAATCCAGATATCATTATTTGTACAGCTGATGGTTTTAATAAAGCTGTAGGGGCATATGCAAAAGAAAAAGGCATACCTTTTTACATATTTATCACAGAAGTATCCATTTTCATAGACTTGGTAAATCCTTATGCAACTCATATTTGCTATTTTAATGAAACTGGTGATGCAATAAGAAGTTATGATTTCTCAAAAACGTATCATTCCTATAAATTAAATAAAGAAACTACATTATTAGAGAAGATACAATATATCTTGGAGTATTATAGAGACTATGTTTTTCAAGGTTATAGAAATTCCATTTTCAGAAATCCAAATAAAGAGCTTGAAGAAAATAATGATGCTAATTACAGAGCTATAGGACCTTTAGCAGAGAAAAAACATTTTACTGATAAAGATATTGAAAATATAAAGAAAAAGTATGGATTTGATAATGGACTTGATAGTGCTATTTTAGCCAGTGGAAGCATAGGAGGAAAGTTTTTATTACAAATGGTTCAATTGATCGCTAAAACATATAATAAGCCTTTAAATTTGCTTGTTATTTGTGGAAGGGATGAAAATATCTATAATAAAGTTAACTCTATAAAAGTAAAAAATCATAATATTAATATAATGACTTTTAAGTATATTGAAAATTTTGATGAAGTTTTAGCAGCAGCAGACTGTATTGTGGGAAGACCATCAGCAGGCATATTCATCGAAAGTCTTTTAAACAAGACACCTGAGATAACATTTAGAAGAGCTACTTCAAATGACAAAGGTACTTTGACAATGATTGAGAAATATAATATTGGCAAAGTTGTTGAGAGCAACAGAGAAATAGTAAAAGCTCTAGAAGATATATTAGAATGCAAAGAGAAATATCAAAACAATATTGAAAAACTCTTAAATAAATACTGTAGAAGTTATGAAGAAAAAGGTGAGCTACTAAGAGCAATTATTTTAAATAATAAGTATGAATATGAATTAATAAAAGATTTTGATGCTGAAGTTGAGCTTAATACGCCGTTATCACATTAAACGATAGATTTGTAACTTAATAAGTGCGGGGATGGATTTTAAACATGATAAATATACTTGAAGCAAAAAATAAAAAAGAACTTAAGAAATTTATAGAACTACAGTGGATAATTTATAAGGAGGACGGTTCATGGGTTCCTCCATTAAAAAATGATATGTTAAATACTCTGCTTGGAAAGGACAATCCGCTTTTCATGGAAGGAGAGCACGCTTTCTTTATAGCTAATTATAATGAAAGGCCAGCTGGAAGAATTTGTGTTGGTATTAATGAGAGTCTAAATGAAAAGAAAAATGCGGAAGATGGATATATCACCCTTTTTGAGAGTATTGAAAATAAGGAAGTAGCCTTTGCACTTTTTGATAAAGCAGTAAAATGGCTTAAGGAAAGAGGTAAAAAGGTAGTTAAAGGTCCTGTATCACCGACAAATGGTGATGATAGCCGAGGACTTTTAGTAGAGGGGTTTGAAGGATCTCCTGTATTAATGAATTCTTATAACCCTAAGTACTATGTTGATTTTTTTGAAGAGTATGGATTTGTAAAACATTTAGATTTATATGCGTATTATCACGATATTCGTACTGCTGCAAATATGGAAAGACATGGCAGGGTTGCTGAGTATGCAATGAAGAGGTACAACTTCAGAGTAGACAGCATAGATCTTAAAAACATTGATAAAGAAATGGAAGATATTAAAAAGGTATTAGATATAGCAATGCCTGAAGAATGGGAGGATTTGACTCCGCCTACTTTAGAAGAGGTTAGGGCAGAAGGTGCAAGACTTAAGCCGCTGGCAGACGAAGATCTTATACTTATAGCCAGAAGTGAAGATAGACCTGTTGGATTTGCAATAGCTCTTCCAGATTACAATCAAGTATTAAAGAAGTTAAATGGAAAGCTGCTTCCCACTGGAGTTTTTAAGTTTTTATGGTATAAAAGAAAAATAACCGGATTTAGAATATTTGTGCTTTTTGTAATTCCTGAGTTTAGAAAAAAGGCAGTAAGCGGTGCAATATTATATAAAGAATATATAAATGGTTTAAAAAAGGGTTATCAATACTGTGAGGGTTCAACGATAGGAGAGACCAATACAGCAATGAGAACAGACATAGAGAAAACAGGCGGTATTCTATACAGAACCTACAGATTATACAAAAAAGAAATATAAAAGTTTAATAAATATTATTTATATGGAAAGTATAAGTAATATATAAATGTTGGGTTTAAATGTATAAGGAGGGTTTTTATGATTGGGTATGGTCTAAAGGGCAGTAAGCTTCTACAGGGGGAGGTTTATTTAAAAGAGGTTGGAATAAGTGGAAATATTTGCGGGGAATATGTTGAGATTTCGATAAAGCAGGTTTATGAAAATAAAGGTAAAGAGAATATAGATGGAGTATATACTTTTCCGATACCTGATACTGCAGTAATAACAGGTTTTGAGGCAGCCTTGGGGGGGAGAACTTTAAAAGCAATAGTAGAAGACAAGGCAAAAGCTAAAAAGATATATGAGGATTCAAATGAAACAGAAGTGAACTTTCTTTCGCTGGAGGAACCATCTCCTAATGTATATCAATTCAGCGTTGGTCAAATATTGCCTGGAGAATCTGTTAAGATAAAATTTTCTTATATGGATATGCTAGTTTACGAAGATGACAGCCTTATGCTTACAATACCTTCAGTATTACAGCCAAGACATATGGATTATGAACAAACTAACGTGGATAATGAATATAAAAGCAGTTTGAACCTGCTTATAGAACCATTAGCTAAAATTAATATTGAATCACCGTCTCATAAAATAAATGTGGAATGGGAAGAAGATATTAATTTGGCTAAAGTAACTTTTGATGAGAATAATACTAGACGAGATGAAGATTTTGTTCTTTTCTTAACAGAGGAAAAGCCAGTAGAAGCTGCCGGTATGATTTATGAATACATGGATGGTAATGAAGATAAAGGTATTCTTTATTTAAGGCTTTTACCTAAACTTGATAATTTAGAAGAGGAAAAACCTAATAATTATATTTTTCTTATAGATATATCTCATTCTATGATGGGAACAAAGCTCGAAGAAGCTAAAAATGCACTTCAGCTTTGCATTAGAAATCTATCAGAAGGAGACAGCTTTAATATTGTTGCCTTTGAAAGCAAATTACACTTTTTCTCCGATTTTGGAAAGGTTCCTTTTAATGAAGAAAACTTAAGGAAGGCTACCGAATGGATAAACGGTCTTTCAGCTAAAAAAGGTGCTCAAATTTTTGAAGCTTTAAAATATGCTCTTTCAGAGAGAAATGCTATAGGATATAGTACTATACTTTTATTTACAGATGATATAGTAGAAAATGAGGAACAAGTGCTTCAGTATGTTAAGGATAACATAGGAGACAACAGAATATTTACTTTTGGAATCGATACTTCTGCTAATAGCTACGTTATTAATAAGCTTGCTCAGCTCGGTTATGGAAAAGCTGAATTTATATATGAAGGTGAAAGAATCGATGATATGGTTGTTAAGCAATTCAGCAGAATAGAAAATCCACAGGTAGACATTCAAGAAATAAATTGGGGAAGCATGAAAGTTGAGAGGACTTATCCTAGAACTATTGATTATCTGTATAACAGGGAACCATTCTCTATTTTTGCTAAGGTTGCAGGAGAAATTGAAGGAAAAATTACTATAAGAGGTAAAGTTGGAACTGAAGAATATATTAAAACAATAGATTTAGATGGTCTGGATCTCAAGGAAAATGCTGAACTTATACAAAGAGTTTGGAGCAGAAAAAGAATTGAATCTATAGAAGAAAGAATGAGAACAGAAAGAGGAGAAGTTTATGATTCGATGAAAAAAAAGGTCATCGAACTTTCTAAGGAATATGGAATAATTAGTCCTGAGACTTCTTTTATTATGCTTGAAATAATAGAAGATCCAGTGCTTGGAATGCCAATAACTCATATAGTGCCTCTTAATGTATCAGAGGAAACTGAGAAAAATATATCTCATGCAAACTTTCTTGATGTACCAACTTTTGTTTACAGACAGACGGGAATGTCTTCTAAGGAAGACATACAGACAAATGGAGATAATGCAGTTTTAGATTTTAAATATCCAAGAGCCAATATACTAAGGGTACTTGCAAAAAATCAATTTGCTGATGGAAGCTTTGTAGATATAAATAAAGACCGATTATACAACAAGCTTGAAACTACATCTATGGTATTATTAGCCTTTACTTTAGGAAAAGATGATATAAGTATGTATTCAAATCAGCTTACAAAATCAATAAAGTTTTTATTAAAAGCTTTTGAGGAAAATGAAGTATGGTTTGATGAAAAACTATCTATTGAGGCAGTATTAGCCTTGAGAGCTTGCACTCAAAAGGGAATGCTAAAAGGACAGCTGTCAGAACAAGGTGAGAGGTTATTGTCTCAATTAAGCCTTAAGCTTCAAGGTTATGGAAACGAAAAGGCCATTAACTTAATAAATTCAACTGCAAGAATTTCATTAAAGAATATTGCTCCTGTTTTATTTAATATTTCTGAGGATGGCAGAACTATAAAAGAGAGACTTATCATTACTGATGAAAAGGATTCAATATATAATTTAGCTAAGTTAGGAATATTAAAATCCGTATAATAAAAAGAGTTGCTCTAAAGACTTTTAAGAACATTTTAATAATACTGTAAAAAAAGGGTATAGCTTCAAAGCTATACCCTTTTTCACTATTAATTTTGTTTTCCTAATACTAGGAAAATTATTCAGTAAAATAATTGAAGCATTAATATATAATAAGAATATAAATAATGATTCAGGGAAGAGGTAATAAGGTGTTAAATAAAAGACAAGAAAAAATTATTATGTATATGCATGGTAATAATGGATGGATCATTGGCAAGGAGTTGGCAAGGGTATTAGGAGTATCTGATAGGACTATTAGAAGTGATGTCTCTCATATCAATGAATTTTATAAAGATGTTTTAATTGAGTCAAATATAAGATTAGGATATAGAATGAATGAAGATAATTTTCAAAGCTTAGATATAGAGACTTATGGAATTATTCCTCAGACTCCTGAAGAACGATGTATTTACATTATTAAAGAACTGCTATTCGAAAGAAATGAAATTAACCTGACATTACTACAGGATAAAGTTTTTGTTTCAGGCTATTCTATTGATAATGATATTAAAAAGATAAAAAAAATAATTGAATCTTATGATGGTTTGCAGCTTATAAGGAGTAAAAATCATATAAGCTTGGAAGGTACAGAGGAGCAAAAGCGTAAATTGTATAAAGAGTTATTAGAAAGTGAAATAAAAGACAACTTTTTAAACCTAAATAAGATAGCCTCTTTTTATAAAAATTTTAACCTTATCAAGATAAAAGATATTTTACAGGATACATTTGAAGAATATCATTATCACATTCGTGAACTTACATTTACAATGATAATAATGCATATAGGAATTGCAATTGAACGTATTATACGGCATAACTATATCAAGACTGATAGAAATAATGATGAACTAAAACTTAGCCTTGAATATAAAATTTCAAAAACATTTTTTGAAAAACTAGGAAAAGAAATAAGAATTGATATTGTGGAGGATGAGGTTGTTTTACTAGCTTTATTGCTTCTTGGAAGAAGGAGCGCTGTTTATACAGATAAAGTATTGCGTTGCCAAAGCAATTGTTCAATTTCCTCAGTATTAACAGAAATTTTCATTGATATAAAAAAGACATTTGGTGTTGACTTTAGCTGCGACTGTGAACTAAGAAATGGTTTGGAAACACATATTAGGTCATTAATAGAGCGGTATAAAAATAATGTTGATATAGATAATTTGTATCTTCAAGAAATTAAACATAATTATCCTTTAGTTTTTGAAATGGGGGTTAGAGCTTGTGAGGAACTTGAAAAAAAGCTTCATATTTGCATTAGTGAAAATGAGATAGCATTTATCGCATTGCATCTAGGAGTTGCTTATGCTCGTGCAAACTCTAACTATAAATACAAAGTAGTTATGATTCATCCTAGGGATGAGGCTATGTCAAATTTGTGTATAGAAAAGATTCTTAATAGATTCGGTGAACGTTTAGAAATTATTGAGCATATGAGTTTCTTTGAGAAAAAAGCAATAGCCGAGTTAAAACCTGATTTAATATTAACAACACTGCCATTGAAGCATAACTTGCGCATTGTAACAGAGCAGATTTCTTTGTTTGTTAATTACGAAGACGAAAACAAAATTTTCAAGGTATTAAATGCATTGGATAAAGTTAGATGTAAAGATGATTTTAAATTATTAGTATTAAAGCTGATTAAGAAAGAATTTTTTTATGTTCATGTAGATGCGGACAACCCTGTTGATTTGATTACAAAGATGTGCAACGACCTACATGAAAAAGGATACGTTGAAGAAGCTTTTAAAAGCAGTGTTCTACAGAGAGAAAAGATATCAGCTACATCTTTTGATTATGGATTTGCAACTCCGCATGCGCTCAATGAGGCTTTAATAAATCATTCGGCACTGAGTATTGCAATTATGGATAAGCCAGTTAAATGGGGTAACTATGAAGTACGATTTGTAATACTCTTTGCTATCAATAAAGATGACTATAAAATATTAAAAATATTCTTCGATTGGCTAAGTAACATGGTTTCCGATCCTGACCAATTTTCTAAATTGTTAGAGGCAGATAGCTACAGGGAGTTTATGGATGAAGTCTTAAAATAAGTTAATGATTGAGGGTGTAAATATGAAAAAGGTAATAAGAGCATCTTATGAAACTAAATTAGCGGTTTCACAAGAAGTTCCATCATGGAAAAGATTTATTGCTTATATGGTTGATTGGTATATAGGAAGTATTTTTACCTCTTTGCCAATGGTAATGATATATATGAAAGTTACGAATACACAGGATTTAAACACAAATTTATTTCAATATCCTAAACAGTATGCGATTCTGGCCGGATGCATAGGATTAGGATTTGCACTTTTCTATTATATGATTGTTCCATTAGTGATTTGGAATGGACAAACTCTAGGAAAACGATGGTGTCATTTTAAGATAGTTAAAGAAGGATATGATTCCGTTATGTTTAAAGAGTTGTTTGTTAGGCAAATAATAGGAATTCTTTTAATCGAAGGAGCGTTAATATTTCCAAGCAATCTATTACATCAAGTACTATCTCTAATCACCAATATCAATTTAATTACCCCACTAATGTATGTGGGTATTGTAATAAGTGTTTTATCAGGAATATTTGTTATATTTAGAAAAGATCAAAAAGCTATACATGATTTGATTTCTAACACCAAAGTAATATGTGTTAATAATGCTTCCTAATAGTAGGAAAGGATAGTAAAGTCCATAACCTCATAAAGAGTATATACTATAATTACAAGAAGGGAGGGACAGCTATGGAGGGATTAGAATTATCCTGTTTTCAAATTATATCTTCAGCAGGTATGGCTAAAAACAGCTTTATCGAGGCAATTAAAGAAGCTAAGAAAGGCAATTTCAAAAAGGCTGAAATCTGCATCAGTGAAGGTGAAGCATATTTTAATCAAGGACATAACTCACATGCTAAACTAATACAGCAGGAAGCAAATGATGGACAAGTTACTCCTAACTTGTTATTGCTTCATGCAGAAGATCAGTTAATGTCAGTTGAAACTTGTAAAATTTTAGCGACTGAGTTAATCGAAACTTATGAGAGAATTTTTAATTTAGAAAATAAGTAAATCTTATAAATTATTTAATAGTAATGCAATAAATAGGGGAAAGGGGGGAGATTTATGAAGAAAATTTATTTATTTTGCAGTGCAGGGATGTCAACAAGTATACTAGCAAGTAAAATGCAAACAGCTGCTGACGAAAATTCATTACCAGTTGAAGTTAAGGCTTTTCCGCACAATGAATTAGACGAAATCATAAAAACACTTCATCCAGATTGTATTTTACTTGGACCACAAGTTAAATACTTGTATGAAAAGACTGTAAACGATTTTGGAGCAATGGGCATTCCTATTGCAGTCATTGATCCTACTGACTATGGCATGATGAATGCTAAAAAGGTTTTAAAAACTGCAGTGAAATTAATTAAATCAGCAAATAAATAGAAGAGGTGAAAAGTATGCTTAAGTGGTTAGAAAAAGTTTTAATGCCATTAGCTGAATCCATTGGCAAAAATAAATATTTGATTTCTATACGTGATGGTTTTTTAGTATCTACACCATTATTAATTGTAGGGTCATTGTTTTTATTAATTGCTAATTTCCCAATTCCTGCATGGACTAATTGGTTAGAGTCTGTAAAAATAAATGGATCTACATTAGCAGCTTATTTTGGAAAGCCTGCTGATGCAACATTTTCAATTATGGCGATATTTGCAGTGCTTGGTATAGGATACTCATTTGCTAAGCAAATGAAAACAAACCCAATTTTTGGAGCTGCAGTATCTATTATGGCTTGGTTTTTAATTATGCCTTATGGTGTGACAGGAAAAGTGCAGATTAAAGGCGTTTCAGATCCAGTTCAGGTATTTTTAGGAGGAGGTCTTCCACTTGGATGGGTTGGAGCAAAAGGAATATTTATTGGTATTATTTCTGCCTTCTTAGCTGTTCATATTTATTCCTTTGCTGAACGCAAAGGCTGGATAATTAAAATGCCTGCAGGTGTTCCACCAACTGTTGTACAATCATTTGCAGCTTTAATACCTGCTGGTTTAGTTATAACTGTATTCTTTGTTATTAATTTGTTTTTCGGATTTTTTAAAACAGATGTTTTCACAATTGTATTTAAGTTCTTGCAACTACCGTTAATGAATTTAGGTGATACATTAGGAGCAATGATTACAGCGTATATTTTCCTTCATTTATTCTGGTTCTTTGGAGTAAATGGTGGTTCTGTAGTAGGTGCAGTATATAATCCGATTCTTCAGACACTAACTGCTGAAAACTTGGAATTTTTCAAAACCGGTGTTGGACAAGGACATATTATATCTCAACAATTTCAAGATTTATTTGCCACATTCGGAGGATGCGGTTCTACATTATCACTATTAATTGCTATGATATTTTTCTGCAAATCAAAACGAATTAAAGAACTTGGTAAATTAGCTCTAGTACCAGGGATATTTGGAATAAACGAACCAATAGTATTTGGTTTGCCTATAGTATTGAATCCAACAATGTTGATTCCATTTATGCTAGTACCAACCTTAAATATAATTATTTCGTATTTTGCAATGAGTCTAAAATTAGTCCCAATTTGTAATGGTGTCAATATTCCATGGACAACTCCAATAATTATTTCTGGTTTCTTAGCAACAAATTGGGTTGGTGCCCTGCTTCAAGCAGCATTATTAATTTTGGGAGTATTCATATACATGCCGTTTATTAAAATTATGGATAAACAATATATAAATGAAGAGGCAAAAGCAACTGAGGAAGATGATGATGATTCTTTGGAGAATTTATCATTCGATGACCTATAGGAGATGATTACAAATGTCTATTAAAATCATAATGATTTATGATCAAATTCAAGCGGGTGCAGGTACTAAAGATGATAAGATGATACCGCTAAGTGCTAAAAGGGAGCCTGTGGGGCCGGCGATTATGATGGAACCATTTCTTAAACAAATTGACGGTAAGGTAATCGCATGTCTTTATTGCGGGAATGGTACATACTTAGCTGATCCTGACGAGGTGTCAAGAAAACTTTGTGCCATGGTAAATAAGCTGCAGCCTGATGTAGTAATATGTGGTCCGGCTCTTAATTATAAAGACTATGCTAGTATGTCAGCAAAAGTAGCCTATGATATTAACAAAACGGTAAATATTCCAGCTTTTGCAGCTATGTCTACTGAGAACGAGGAAACAATATGTGAATTTAAGGATAAAGTAAATATTGTAATTACTCCTAAAAAAGGTGGAATAGGTCTAAATGACTCGTTAAACAATATGTGCAAATTAGCTAAAGCATTAGTCAATAAAGAGAATGTTACATCATTAATTAGTCAGATTTGCTTTTAAAATTAAAAGGGGGTGTTATGAAACATCCTCTTTTAATTATAGTATATTCAACAATAAGTATATAAAATAGAAAGTAAGATATTATTGATTTCATGAAGTTAATTTTATATGTGAAGGAGTAATATAATATGTATGGGATAATTGCAACTTGGCGTATGGCTTTTGAGGGGATTACATCGGGAAGAAAAATTTTAGAAAATGGGGGATGTGCAGGAGACGCTATTGAAGCTGCTATCAGAGAAGTAGAAAATTTTGAATTTTATAAGTCTGTAGGCTATGGAGGGCTTCCTAATGAAGATATGGAGGTAGAGCTAGATGCAGCATATATGGACGGAACTACCCTAGATATTGGAGCTGTTGCTGCAATTAAGGATTACGCTAATCCTATTAGTATAGCAAGACGATTAAGCAACGAAAAAGTAAATAACCTGTTGGTTGCAGAAGGTGCAGAAAGATTTGCCCATAAAGAAGGCTTTGAGCGTAAAAATATGCTTACTGAACGTGCAAAAATTCACTATTATAATCGCATTAAAGAGATAAAGGAACAAGAAATTAAACCTTACAGCGGACATGATACGGTAGGTATGGTAAGCCTTGATAAAAGAGGTAATATGGTTGCTGCCACTTCAACTAGTGGTTTGTTTATGAAGAAAAAGGGACGAGTTGGAGATTCTCCAATTTCCGGTTCAGGCTTTTATGTAGATTCTAAAGTAGGCGGAGCTAGTGCAACAGGATTAGGTGAAGACTTAATGAAGGGATGCATTTCTTATGAGATTGTTCGTTTAATGAAGGAAGGTTATCACCCTCAGGAAGCCTGTGAAACTGCGGTAAACAGTCTTGATAAAGAACTTAAGGAAAGAAGGGGAAAGTCAGGAGACTTATCATTAGTAGCGATGAACAATAAAGGTGAGTGGGGAGTTGCTACTAATATCGAAGGATTCTCTTTTGTTGTGGCTACAGAGTATCAGGAGCCGATAGTTTATTTAGCAAAAAATATAAATGGTAAATGTATTCATGAAAAAGCAGACAGTGAATGGCTTGATAATTATATGAAAACCAGAACTGCCCCAATAGTTAGAAGGTGAGGTTGAAGTGAAAGATACTGTTTTTAAAAAAATTGATGAGTTAAAGGAACAGATGATTACAGACATTATAGATATAGTTAAAATTGATAGTGTTGCAGGTGAAGCTCTTCAAGGAATGCCTTTTGGTAAAGGAATTAACGATTGCCTGATAGAAGTACTGGAAATTGCTTATAGGCTTGGATTTCAAATAAAAAACCTAGATGGCTATGCTGGTTATGTCCAGTTAGGAGAAGGAAGCGATTATATAGGAGTCATAGGACACTTGGATGTTGTTCCAGCAGGAGAAGGGTGGGCTAATCCTCCTTTTAGCGGATATATTAAGGATGAAAGAATATATTCAAGAGGAATATTGGATAATAAAGGCCCGATTATGTCGTGCTTATATGCTTTATATGCCTGTAAACAGTGCGGGGTTAAATTTAATAATCCGATTCGTATCATATTTGGAACTAATGAAGAAACAGGAATGAAGGATGTTGAATATTATTTAAAATATGAAAAACCACCAATCATGGGATGGACACCTGACTGCAAATATCCTGTAGTTTATGGTGAGAGAGGCAGAGCTAAGTTTAAGGTGAAAGCTAATAAATCAGATTTAAATGAATTTTTTAGCTTTGTGACCAAGTACTTTTTGCAAAGCAAAGAAAATGGTGAGATATTAGGCATAGATTTCTCCGACGAGGAATTTGGGAAAATGCAGATGCGAGGATATGAATTAAGTATGGACAAAGATAAATGTATATTTCATTTTACTTTAAGTTACCCTGCAAATGTGACTATTGCAAAAATTATTATGCAAATAAAAACCAAGATGCCTAAAAATTTAGCCTTAGAATTGATTCATAACTATGAACCTGTAAGGTTTGAAAAAGATTGCATTATGGTAAGAAAACTGAAGGAAGCCTACGAAGAGGTTACAGGGTTTGATGGTACGCCTGTAACTACTACAGGAGGTACCTATGCAAAAGTGATGCCTAATATTGTTCCCTTTGGCCCGAGTTTTCCTGGACAAAAAGGAATAGGGCATAATCCAAACGAGTGGATGGATACTAAAGATATTGTGATGAATGCAAAGATTTATGCACTAAGTTTAATAAAATTGGCAGGTGAAGGTAGTGAATAAGATAGTAGAAATATGCTGTGGAAGCTATTATGACTGTATTCAGGCATATAAAGGAAAGGCAGATAGAGTTGAATTAAATAGTGCTCTGCACATGGGGGGATTAACTCCAAGTATTGCAAATCTTATTTTGGCTAAAAAGAATACGGACTTAAAGGTTATTTGTATGTCAAGGCCCAGAGGAGCAGGCTTTTACTATAACAAGGAATATTTTGAAATACTTTTATTAGATATTAAGATGATGCTTGAGTATGGGGCTGATGGAATTGCTTTTGGTTGTTTAGAGGAGAGTGGAAATATTAATGTTTCACAGACCAAAGAAGTAGTAGATACAATTAAATCTTATGGAAAAGAAAAGGAAGTAGTATTTCATAGGGCATTTGATTGTGTCAACAATCCATTTAAATCAGTTGAGAATTTAATTGGGTTGGGTGTAGATCGTATTCTTACTAGTGGTTTAGAACCAAAGGCTGAACAAGGAATGGAGCTATTAAAAAACTTGCAGAAGAATTATGGAAGTGAAATTGAAATATTGGCTGGAAGTGGAATAAATACTGAAAATGCAAGAAAAATAATGGACTACACAGGAATTACTCAAATTCACAGTTCATGCAAGTCATGGCTTAAGGATAAAACTACAACAAAAAATCATGTAAGTTATGCGTATGCTAATGATGATTTTTCTTATGATGCAGTAGATTCAAGAATTGTAGAAGAGTTGGTTAAGATTATTCATCAATAAATATAATATTGAAAGGAAGTAGTGTTAAAATGCATAGATTAGGTATTTCTGTTTACCCTGAACATTCAACTGAGGAAAAGGATTATGAATACATGAAATTGGCATCAAAATATGGGTTTTCACGTATTTTTACCTGTTTACTTTCAGTTAAGGAAACAAAAGAATTTATTATGGAGAAGTTTACAAGGTTTATGAAACAGGCTCATGAGCTAGGGTTTATAGTAGCCGTAGACACTAATCCGGAAGTTTTCTCACATTTAGGAGCTACACCATATGATCTAAAGCCATTTAGTGATATGAAGGTAGATATTATTCGTCTTGATGGGCATTTTGGTGAAATTGAGGATATAGCGATAACTCATAATCCATATGGAATTCAAATTGAATTTAACGGAAGCACCCACGCAGCTTTGGATTTGATGATTGAAAGAGGTGCAAATATTCATAACATGATAGTTTGCCATAATTTTTATCCGCAGAAATATACGGGACTTGGATGGAATAAATTTATGGAATTTACTAATAAGTATAAAAGCTTAGGACTTCCCGTCGCTGCCTTTGTATCCAGTAATAATGAAAAAACATTTGGACCTTGGCCTGTATATAAAGGTTTGCCTACTTGCGAAATTCATAGAGATATTCCTATAGATTTACAAGTCAGACATCTGCTTGCTACTAACAAAGTAGATGATATCATAATAGGTAATGCCTATGCAGCAGAAGAAGAATTAAAAACAATATCAGAGGTTGATAAATCTATGGTAACCTTTAGAGTTAATCTGGCTGATGATATTACTGTCGAAGAAAAAAATATCATATATAATTATCCTCACTTTGGAAGAGGCGATGCTTCGGACTTTATGATACGTAGCAGCATGCCGAGAGGAAGCTATAGAAATAAGACAATCCCATACCGTAAATACAATGAAAAACTATTTCATAGAGGTGATATAGTTATAGTAAATGATAACTTATCCCACTATAGAGGTGAGTTAGAAATAATTTCAAGGGATATGCCTAATGATGGTGAAAGAAACTTTGTAGGCAGAATAGCAGAACAGGAGCTGATTTTACTGGATTTATTAAAACCTGAATATCTTTTTGGATTTATTAAAACAAAATAGATATAAGCTATTACTTTTAGAAGCTTATTAAAATATCCAATTAAAGCCTCCTTAATGTCAAGGAGGCTTTAATTGGATTAATATATATTAAACCTATATTTTTCAAGTACGCCAGAAGAGACTGTTAATACAACGACATTATTCTTATTAAAATTAAAAATATGCTTTTCATAAGTAAGTTTATATTTTATTTTAAATTCCATAAAGTGTAATTTTAATGTAATATTAATAATAAATATTTATAATGTCAATAAATAAAGTAAGTTTTATACTTCTATGGTAAAAAAGCACATATTATTATTAAATATAGTTATAAAATCTGTTTGAGATATTTATTAATGGCAGATGGAAAGGGGAATTATGAAAGAACAGGATTTGATTGAAGAAATTGTAGAAAATATGGAGAAAGTTATATTTGGAAAGACTGCAGAAATATATGATATTCTCAAAGGAATATTTGCAGGAGGGCACATTTTAATTGAGGACGTCCCTGGAGTAGGAAAGACTACAATTATAAAAACCTTAGCTAAAATTCTTGACTTAACTTACAGCAGAATTCAGTTTACACCTGATCTTCTGCCTTCGGATATAACAGGTATTTCTATATATAACCAAAAGCTTGGTGACTTTCAATTTAGAAAAGGTCCTATTTTTGCAAATATTATTCTAGCTGACGAAATAAATAGGACTTCACCTAAAACTCAATCAGCGCTTTTAGAGGTTATGGAAGAAAATCAAGTTTCAGAAGGAATTAATACTTACAAGCTTGAAGAGCCTTTTATTGTTCTGGCTACACAAAATCCAATAGAGTATGAAGGAACCTTTATACTTCCTGAGGCACAGCTGGACAGATTTATGATGAAGGTTAAAATAGGGTATGCAGATAAGGAAAGTGAATCTAGGATACTTCAGGTTTATGGAAGTGAGGAACCCATTGAAAAATTAAAAGTCATTGGAAAGAAGGAAGAAATAGTAAGAATTCAAGATAAAGTAAGACAGGTTTTTGCTGCAAAAGAGGTATCAGATTATATAGTATCAATAGTAAATGCTACTAGAGAAAATAAATATGTGTCCTTAGGAGCAAGCACTAGAGCAGCACTAGCTCTTTTAAAAATTGCTAAGGCAAACGCTTTCATAAATTATAGGGACTATGTTATACCACAGGACGTAAAGAATAACGCAAAAGCAGTTTTATGCCACAGAATAACGCTTTCTTCCATGGCGAGAGCGAAAGGATTAAGCGTAGAAGAAATAATAGAAGAAATTATAGATAAAATACCACTGCCAAAGGTGAAGTAATATGATTAATATAGATAAAAAGTTTTTGATAACTTTTATTGCATCTTTTATCTTAGCTATATATCAAGGGGGGATCATAGCGTACTGTATACTCTATTCAATGTTTTTTATATTCATAATAGCATATATTTACATAATCATTCAAAAACATTTTGTTACTGCTGAAGTTAAAATAGATGATACAATTCATACATCAAGTGATTCTGTAGAGTGCTTAACTATAGTTAAGTGCAGCATTTTTCTGCCAGCGCCCTATATAATAGTAAAATCCTTAAGCTATATAGAAGGCAGCAGCGGGTGCGAAGGTGAAATAATTAATATTACAAAAGAGGAAGATGTATGGATAAGAAATTATATCAAATTTTATCATAGGGGAATTTATGATTTAGGAACAATTGAATTGGAAATATCAGACTTATTTCATATTTTTAGACTGAAAAAAATTGTTGATTGTTCTGCAAAAGTGAAAGTATATCCCAAAATATACAAAATTCAAAAGCTGCCTATTGGTGGCAAGGATATTTATCAGCAAGCTATTGATATTAAAAGTACATATGAAGATATGTTTACTATAAAGGATGTAAGAAAATATAACTTTGGAGACAGCTTGAAGAAGGTGCATTGGAAGGTTAGCGCAAAACATGATGAACTGTTTGTAAAAAATTCTGATAGTATTTCAGGTCAGGAATTTGCAATTTTTATAAACATGAATAAGGCCAATGTTGAGTTAGATAAACATGGTGAGAAAGAAGAAGCTATGGTGGATTTATGTGTATCCATAGTAAAGTATATGCAGTTAAGAAGTATTGGTACAAGAGTATTTGTAAATAGCCTTTTAAACAGATGCATAAATATATCTTCAAAAGATCAGTTTGAAATTTTGATGGATTTCTTTCTAACTCAAAAAAGTGATGGAGAAGATGAAATATCAGAGTACCTATATAAAAATTTTTATAAGATTCAAAGAAACGTGCATATTGCTCTTATTACTTCAATAATTGATGAGGTACTATGCAATAATATTTCCAAGATTAAAAATTACGGTTACGGTATTACGATTTTTTATAATACTGTTGAGAATGAGGAAAGTATTATTTATATTACCAATTTAGGGGTTGAATGTATGAGTATAGAAAGTATGCTGCATTCAATGGAAGGCAGGTGAAGATATGAAAAGGCTACTTAAAAATATTAAAATACCTATTAAAAAGGTATTTTTAAATTATACTTTTGAGATAATGCTTTTTTTATTTATTTTACTATTGTCTAAGGTAATCGAGGAGGCCTACTTAATCAAAGATTTTAATTATCTTATTATAACCGGAATGTTTTTTATAGGATTATTTTTATTTGTTTTGTTTAATAGGATATCAGCCTCAGCAAGTAAAAAACTATATTTAATTACTCTAATTATTATAATTTTAATTTGCATAATTTGCCTGTCAAGATTTGAATTTAGTAATTTTAAAGTGTACTACAAAATAATACAAAGAAGTTTTTATTATTCAAAGGAAACATATTTTTATATCTATATACCGTTTTTTGCAATTATAATTCCTATTTTTACTGTGTTGATGATATACCTCAATAAAAAGGGACTAGGGAATATATTAATACTGATAAATGTTTTATTGATGTTATTCTTAACACCTTCAGTTGAGTTTATTAAAATGAAAAAGTTTATGATATTTTTTGTTGTGCTTAGCATGACAGCCTATGGATGCAATAGATTCATTAATTCATCACAAAGGTTAAAGAAGAATGGAATAAAAAATTCAGTATCAAAAAGTAAAATTTATCAATATGTAATTTTAACTTCATTATTTGCGGGTATTTTTTCTTATTTTGCAATACAATTATTTGGAGCTAAAAGTTCAGTTTCAATAATAGAGGATTATTTAAGTGTTAATAAAAATCGGCAAATAAAAAGTATTAACAATGCATATGATTTGTCTTATTCCGGTTATTCAAACGAAGAGGGCAAGTTAGGAGGACCAATAGAACTGGATTATAACTTGGCATTTAAAGTAAAGGCTGATGATACTTATTACCTAAAAGGAATAGTGAAAGATTATTATGATGGATTCAAATGGACTAAAACTGGTGAAAGCTATGAAAGAAAAGCCGAAGGTACTAATTTAAGATATGCTTCTGATAATCTTAAAAAATACCTTAAAGGCGACATTGAATTAAAAAGTATTATAGTGCATCCTGAAAAACTGGTTACATCAACCATATTCTCTCCAAGCTTTCCTTATAAGGTGTCACTTTCAAAAGGATATGTAGGTGTTGATGGTACAGAAAGTTTTATAGTACTAGGAAATACATCTGTAGATAGTTCCTACACTGTAAGTTTTTTTGAAAGCAAAGATAATATAGGACTTTTTTCTAATGTTTATAAAGATAATATTAGTATAAATTATGATGAAAATACCAATAGACAGTATCAAAAGTACCTAGAGGTACCTGAAAATATTTCTCCAGAGGTTTATGAGCTTGTAAAGAGTATAACAAATAGCTGTAAAAATAATAAGGAAAAAATAGAAAGCATACAAAGTTACCTAACGAAAAATTACAAGTATTCTTTAGACGTATCTGATGTTCCGGAAGGCAGGGAGTTTATTGATTATTTTCTGTTTACTGAGAAGAAAGGCTACTGTACCTATTTTGCCACTGCAGAAACTATAATGTGTAGAATAGCAGGTATACCTTCGCGATATGTAGAAGGCTTTAATATGACTAATAAAAAGGATTTAAAGGGCATGTATGAAGTTACAAATGATATGGCCCATGCATGGACTGAAATACTTTTGTATCCAGATGAAGATTTATGGTGTATTGTTGACTCAACTGTAGGGGCACAGAGAGAAGAATATAAAGGTGCTAATCCTAACACAGCTCGTATAGTAACAAGAAGTAATGAAAAAGGTAAAATCCATATAAAAGGTGAAAAAAATAGCTTAAGTAATTTAGAAGTTAACAGTTTAGTAAAGTATATAATAGGTTTTATAAGCTTAGTTATCATATTGATACTTATTTTTGCAGTATGCAAAACAATTGCGTTTATAATATTTAAAAATAATATCTTAAAGTCCAATAGCAATATAGGATTTTATAATTATGTAAAACATCGATTAAGCTTTGTAAGTGAAAATTATAATGAAGATGATTTGCTGTGGATAGAGGGGATAAAAGATGAAAGGTTGAGAAAAGCAATCAAGATTGTGGTTGATGCTGCCTATAAAGAGTTTTATGGTAAACAGACAGCAGTAAATTTAGATAAAATTGAAATATATTTATTTATTGAAAAATATATTAAAGAAAAACAAAATTGCTTTAAATATTACTTTGATAAATTTTTAAGATATAAACCAAAATCTTAGCTAAAGCATAATATAGTAGTAATAACAATTATTAGGGGATATTTATGTATTGCTATGGGAATTTTTATAGAGTAAATAGCTATGATAGGCAGGAAGCATCAAAGTATGCATTAAATTATTCTTTAACACCAAATGAAACGTACAGATATTTTGGTCTGCATGGTGATGGAGGAGGAGATTGCACCAATTTTATATCTCAATGCTTGAAAGCAGGAGGATCACCTTTTGCCTATGATTCCTCACCTTGGTGGTATAGAAAAAATATAGCAAATAGAAACAATGATACTTGGTCAGTATCTTGGGCTGTGGCGCACTCCCTTTACTGGACTCTTAAAGTAAGAGGACAGAGCAGAGCATCAGGTTTAAAGGCTGTTGAAGTGCAAAATATTGAGGAGCTTGAACTTGGAGATTTAATACAATATGAGAACTATAAAGGGCTTATATATCACTCAACTATAGTAACAAATTTTACGAATGAGGGTGGGAGAAGAGTACCTTTAATATCTCAGCATACTTATGATGCTCGGAATATATCCTATATAAAACCAGCTGCTAAAAAGATGCATTTTATGAAAATAGAAGTTTCTTAAAAAATAAATGAGCATGATTTTTATTCATGCTTATTTATTTTCAAGTTTTTCTCTTGCAATTTTTAATAAAGAGTCTCTGTTATTTAATTCAGGTTTCTCCATAACTTTTTCTAAAAGTTCATTTAAAAGTACACCTATATATTTTCCTGGTTTATAGCCAAGTGTGATTAAGTCATTTCCATTAATCTTAAGCTGACTTACTGTAAAAGGTTCACCGCTTTCTAATATTTTCTTTACTTCTTCTCTCCTTTTTAGTATAGGACTGAAATCAGCATCTTTTTTATGGCCTTTGCTGTCTGCAATCTGAAGTTGAAATAAGTCCTCAAGATTATCTACCCCAACCCTCGAGATAAACTTTTTTAAGGTTCTGTTTTTCATATTATTGTAGGCAGACATATGTTCAGTAATTATTATAAGCACTTTTTCTATAGTTTTATTATCGAATTTTAACCTTTTTAGAATTTCTTCAGCCATTTGAGCACTTACAACATTATGGCCATAAAAGTGGCCGATGCCTTTTTTATCTATTGAAAAGGTTCTGGGTTTTCCTATATCATGAAGAAGTGCACCTAGTCTTACGACTAAATTTTCTTCAGAGTTGTCTAATACAGACATAATGTGATCAAAAACATTTTTATCATGATGAGGATTCTTCTGGTCAAAGCCGACGCTTTCCTTAAGCTCAGGAACTATATAATCCAGCAGTTTTGTTTCAAGCAGCATTTTCATTCCTCTGCTTGGCTTTGATGTTAGAAGTATTTTGCAAAACTCATCTTTAATCCTTTCAGAGCTTACATTTCTAAGAAGAGCATAGTTTCTACTTATAGCTTTGTATGTTTCTTCATCGATAGTAAAATCTAATTGACAGGCAAAACGAATAGCTCTAAGCATTCTAAGCGCATCTTCATTAAACCTTTTATCAGGATCTCCTACACATTTTATTAAACGGTTATGTAAATCGGATATACCATCAAACATATCAACTAAGCCATTGATGCTATTATAGGCAAGAGAATTAACAGTAAAATCTCTGCGGCTCAAATCTTCTTTTAAGGAGCTTGTAAAAATTACTTCGTCGGGATGTCTGTTATCGGAATAATCTCCATCAATTCTATAGGTAGTAACTTCATAATTATTTTTATTTAGAACGACAGTAACAGTTCCGTGTTTTATACCGGTTGGAATAGTTTTTTCAAAAAGCCTTAATATATCTTCAGGTTTAGCACTCGTTGTAATATCCCAATCCTTTAACTGCCTTTCAATGAGACTGTCTCTCACACAGCCACCCACAATGTAAGCTTCATATCCATTTTTAATTAAAATATCTAATATATATGAAACATCTTCTGTTAACTTAATTTTCATGTAAACCTCCTAGCTAACTAATTAAACACAAGCAATGCAAGAAAACTTAGATTACCGGCAATAAAAATGTCATATATTCTTTGTTTTTATTGTTTGTAATTAATAGTTTAGTGTATCTGTAATATAAGTATAACATTTTTTAAAAGCAGTAGTATTTTTAGTATGTTTTATTTAATAAAAATTAGTCCTTCATATACAAAATAAAAGAAGAGTATTAAAAACTCTTCTCAGTTTATATATATTAAGCTTCCAGAAGGTATAGTATCATAAATATATTTAGCATTTTCTAATGATAATCTTACACATCCATGTGAAAGAGGAATACCTAATCTTCCGTCTATAATTTTTTCTCCCTTATTATTATAAAGTATGCTGTGGAAAAGATAATTTCCGCTTATTTGAGTATAGTATTTGCATCTGGCTCCGCTGTCCGCTATGAAATAATTTCCTTTAGCTCCAACTGTATAACTTCCTTTTATTGTTGGAGTAGAGGCCTTTCCTGAGGAGCAGGTAAAAGATTTTATAAGCTCCCACTTTCCGTTTGAGCCGCTGAATATATTTACTCTCTGTTTAGATAGATCAGCCCATATAAAATAGTTCGTTTTACTTATAAAGCTTTTGCTGTTGACATATTGCTCTAAGGAAGCTGCATTATTTACTGCTGTTTTAGTATCTTGTGAGGAAGGCTTATAAGTAGTTTCAGCAGTAGGAGTTTTATCCAAACATTTTAAAGTAGCAGAATCAACCAAGCCATTTGCAGTAATTTTGTTTTTCTTTTGAAAATCAATAACTGCAAAATGAGTAGAGGGACCAAAGCTACCATCAACTGTTAAGTTATAGCCGAACTTATTTAATTTTTGCTGCATGGTTTTAACCTTGTCACCACTGTCACCTTTTTTTAGAACCGGGGGAGGATCTGGCTGTTCTATAGGGGAATTTACAGTTTTAGATTCTTCTTTAGACTTATCCTCAGATTTTGGTGTTTCAACTAAGTTAGAAGTATTGCTTTTGGTTTCATCAGCAATATAACTGTTTTGAGGTGACAAGACTTTAACATTACTTGACGGTTTTTCGTATGTACATCCTGCAATATTTACAGAAAGTGAAAAAGACAAGATAAAAAGCAGAATCTTTCTTTTCATCATTTCCTCCAATTTCTTAAATGGAGGTTTACAATTAAACTGACTATCATAAACCACCATATTTTTGTGAACATATATAGTCCTTTACCATTATATTCAGGTAAGTTTATAATGTTACAAAAATAAGGCAGTGTTTTAAAACAAACAAATAAGATTCATTACTTATGCTGCTGATTGATTCCCATCATCATTTATATTCTCAACCTTAGTAAACAATGAGGTTATAAATAAGACTAATAATGTTGGAATAAGCCAAGCAAAGCCTTGTCTAGAAAGAGGTATAAGGTAGAATATATTCTTAAGCGAATTATTATTAACTTGATTTACCAATGTATCAATTATGCTGAAAGTAAGAGTAGTATATACAGTAAACTTAACAACCTTATTGTTTTTGATAAGTTTTCCAATAAGAGTGATGGCTATCAGAACTATTACAACAGGGTATAAAATATTTAGTACAGGAGAGGCAAATTTTACAATTCTGTCTACACCCATGTTTGCAATTATAATACTTATAAAAGTTATAAGTATTACATTTACTGTATAGGATACTTTTCCTTTTGCTACAGTCTTGCTGAAATATTCAGCAGCGGTTGCCGTTAAACCTATAGAGGTAGTCAAACAGGCTAAAGCTACAGAAAGTCCTAAAGCAACACTCCCAAAGGCTCCAAGAGTTCTCCTTGCTATCTCTATAACAAGTTCTGTTTTCATAATGTCTCTAGGTAAAATTTTTACAGTTTGAGCACCCAGATATAAAAGACCTCCATAGACAAAGGCGAGTCCTGCTACTGCTACAACACCAGATAGCAATGTTGTTGAGATTATTTTTGATTTGGAAGTATAACCTCTGGAAACAACTGAGCCTATAATTATTGAAGAAAATATTACAGAAGCCATAGCATCCATTGTTTGATAACCTTGAAGCAGTGACATAGGAAAAACACTAGTTAGCGAAGTGCTTTCTACATTTCCTATAGGGTTGATGATTCCTTTTAATATAATAAGAGAAAGCATAATTAATAGTATAGGAGTTAATATCTTACCTATATTATCTATAATAGAAGAGGGTTTTAAAACAAAAGCGCTGTTTATTAAAAAATATAAAATAATAGAAAATAAAGGACTTACGCCAGGAAATAAGGGCTTAACTCCTAATTCATATGTAGTGGCTGCTGTTCTTGGAATAGCAAGTAAAGGTCCAATTGCAAGTATCATTGCAGTACCGGAAATAAGTGAAAAGGCTTTGCCAACTCTAATTGCCATATTCTCAAAACTGCCGTTAATCTTTGCTGATGCTATTATTCCCATCAGCGGAAGACCAACTCCGGTTATAAGAAAACCTATTATTGCGGTAGGGAAATTACTTCCAACCATTTTACCTAGATAGGGTGGGAAAATTAGATTTCCTGCGCCAAAAAACATTGCAAATAATGCAAAACCAACTATAACTATATCTTTAACATTCTTTCTCATGGATGCCTCCTTATTATCTTTTATAAAAATATATGATTATATTGTGCATAATTCATATAAATATTAAGGATATTTATAAAACACGTTAGTTAATTACATAGGGGGAAGAGGAGTAATACAGAGCTTTACTAGAACGATAGGTAATTAATATACTTATGTTCTATTATTTTTTTATTTTTCCAGAAATTCATCATAGGATTTTAATAGACGACAAGATATAATTAGAAGCATCATAGAAATAGAGTGTGAGGTAATCTACTTAATAAAAAATGAATAGATGCTTCACAGGGGAAACTTTGAATTGATAATGAGATAGTAATAATCTTTAGATCTGTAGTGATTTAAAAAGCACAGTAGTTTTAGATTTATGAATTAGATAAATCAGAATTATTAAGGAGGTGTATGTACATGAATAAGTCAAGGTTAGTATTGTATGCTTTAATTTTTTCCTTAACTTTAACTACAGCAGGCTGTTCTCCTAGTATTGAAGCCTATAAAATTATGCCTTCCACTAAAAGTGTACAAGCATCTGATACGGATAACGATAAAAATACAGACTACATTAACCAATGGGGAATTTCCCAAATAAAAGGTGATGAGGCTTGGAAAATATTGCAGCAAAAGAGAGAAGTAAAGGTAGCTGTTGTAGATACTGGAGTTGATTATAATCATCCTGATCTTAAAAATAGAGTATTAAAGGATGAAGGATATAATTTTCTAAACAATACTTTTGATACTATGGATGATAATTGGCATGGTACTCATGTAGCAGGTATTATCGCGGCGGATGCTGAAAACAATATTGGGATTACGGGTGTAGTTGGTAAAGCTGACGTGAAAATAATACCTGTAAAAGTTTTAGACAAAAACGGACAGGGGTCTTCAGATATTATAGCTAAGGGAATTAAGTATGCAGCTGATAAAGGCGCAGATGTTATAAATTTTAGTGTCGGTTTCGATGTGAAGGATGAATTTATAAGTCAGGCAATTAAATATGCTAGAACTAAAGGCTCTTTTGTTGTAGTATCTGCAGGAAATAATAATATAAACTGTGATAATAGCAGCCCGGCAGGTGATGAAGGTGCTTATACAGTATCTTCAGTAAATGATTATAACGAAAAAAGCAGTTTTTCAAATTATGGAGATTCTGTTAAGATAGCGGCACCAGGAGAAAATATACTTAGTACACTTCCTAACGGCGGCTATGAGTATAAAAGTGGTACAAGCATGGCAGCACCTTACGCAGCTGGTGTTGCCGCAATGATAAAAGCCCAGAATCCAAATTTGACTCCAGAGGATATAGAATATATTTTAGATAAAACAGCTGTTGATATTATGGAAAAAGGTAAAGATATTGAAACAGGTTATGGTCTTATCAATGCAAAAGAAGCAGTTGAAATGGCAGGTAAATTAGGTGCTAAAAGCAGCATGTTTAAATTTTAAGATTATAATAGATGGATTATTATGATTTAATTCATAGTAATCCATTTTTACTTGTTTTATATTGCAATAGTTTTCATATATGTTATATTATTTATGTGTAGAATAGCATATTTGTAAAAATCCACATATAATATTGTATGATGTGCTAATTAATATCAAGAAAATAGGGGGATACTCATGGGGTTTGCAGATGAAAATTTAACTGATGAGTCTATGTATGACCTTAAATATTTAAAGCTTTTGGCAAGACAATATCCTACAATAGCTTCAGCTTGTACCGAAATAATAAATTTGCAGGCAATTTTAAATTTGCCAAAAGGTACGGAACATTTTTTAACAGATATACATGGAGAATATGAACCGTTTATTCATGTCCTTAAAAATGCTTCAGGAGTTATAAAACGAAAGATAAATGATATCTTTGGAAATTCATTAAGACAATGTGATATTAAAAGTTTGGCTACACTTATATACTATCCTGAACAAAAGCTTGAGCTTATGCTAAAAGATGAAGAGAATGTAGAAGATTGGTATAAAATTACTCTTTACAGGCTTATTGAGATATGCAGGTATGTGTCTTCAAAATATACTCGTTCCAAGGTTAGAAAGGCTTTGCCAAAGGATTTTGCTTATATTATAGAAGAACTTTTGCACGAACAGCCTGACATGCTAGATAAAGAAGAGTACTACAATGAAATAATACAAACAATTGTAAGAATTGGAAGAGCAGATGAGTTTATCATAGCTTTAGCAAAGCTTATTCAAAGATTGGTTGTAGATAGACTTCATATAGTTGGGGACATATTTGACAGAGGACCAGGTGCAGATATAATAATGGATACCTTAATGGATTATCATTCTGTTGATATTCAATGGGGGAATCATGATATACTTTGGATGGGTGCAGCTGCAGGAAGCGAAGCGTGCATAGCAACTGTTTTAAGAATCTGTGCCAGATATGCAAATTTAGATACTATTGAAGATGGGTACGGTATAAACCTCTTACCACTGGCAACCTTTGCTTTAGAGTTTTATAAAAATGACGAGTGCTTAAGCTTTATACCTAAGCTTCAAGGCAGCGAAAATTATAACGATAAGGATATTAGGTTAATAGCCCAGATGCATAAAGCAATTGCTATTATTCAATTTAAGCTTGAAGGTGAAATAATAAAAAGAAGACCGTATTTTGGTATGGAAGACCGATTAATGTTAAATAAAATAAATTTTTCAGAAGGAACTATAAATCTAGATGGAAAGGTTTACAAATTAAATGATTCTAATTTTCCAACCATAGATTCTAAAAATCCTTATGAGCTTACTACAGAAGAAATAGAACTTATTGAAAAGCTTAAGTCTTCGTTCTTAAATAGCGAAAAGCTCCAAAAACATATTAGGTTCTTATTTGCAAAGGGAAGCATGTATTTACAATATAACTCTAATTTATTGTATCATGGATGTATTCCATTAAATGAGGACGGAAGTTTTAAGAGAGTTAAAATTGGAATAACGGGAAAAGAGTATAGCGGCAAAGCCCTATTAGATAGACTTGAAATTTTAGCTAGAGAAGGTTATTTTTATAAAAATAATCCACAGGCTAAACTTTATGGAATGGATATAATATGGTATCTTTGGACTGGGCCAGATTCTCCACTCTTTGGAAAAGATAAAATGACAACCTTTGAAAGATATTTTATAGATAACAAGGAAACTCAGGTTGAAAATAAAAATTCCTATTTTAGGTACAGGGATAACGAAACAATATGCAATTTAATGCTTGAGGAGTTTGGGCTTAATTCTAAAATTTCTCATATAATCAATGGTCATGTACCTGTTAAGAGCAAAAAAGGAGAAAGTCCAATAAAGGCAAATGGAAAACTTTTAGTAATTGATGGAGGTTTCTCAAGGGCCTATCAAGGGCAGACGGGAATTGCTGGTTATACTCTTATATATAATTCATATGGTCTTTTACTTGCTTCCCATGAGCCTTTTGAATCTACTCAAAAAGCAATTGAAGAAGAGAAAGATATACTGTCAACTACAGTAGTTTTAGAACAAGAGGTTGAAAGAAAAAGAGTAGGCGATACTGATATAGGTGGAGAATTAAAGCTTCAAATAAAAGACCTTGAAATGCTTCTAGAAGCATACAGAAAAGGTCTTATAAAAGAGCAGCGTTGAAAATAAACTAAGTAGATTGCAAAGCAATCTACTTAGTTTATGTATATATTTTTCCAACTACAAATTGAACAAATCTTGCAGGAAGAATTCTTTTTAAAAATACTAAAGCTTTATAGGAAAATCCTGCAATTATTCTTACTGGTGGATTCTTTGAATTTATAATTTTCATTATAGCATTAACTACTAGTGTTGGAGGCGGACCGTTTTGCTCATCTTTTTCCATGGTCTTTATAGATTTCATAAAGGTATCATGATACACTGAGTCAGAGGCTTGTTTAACATATTGCCTTTGTCCGGTAAAGCCTGTTTTTGTATCTCCTGGTTCAACCATGGATACCTTTATTCCAAAGCTCTTAACTTCTAGTCTCAGGGTTTCAGTCATAGCTTCAAGTGCATATTTGCTTGCGCTGTACATAGATTGATAAGGTACGGATATTAGTCCTGCTACAGAGCTTATATTTATAATAAGACCTTGCTTTTGTTCACGCATTTTAGGCAGCACGGCTCTGCACATTCTAAGTACTCCAAAAAAGTTGGGTTCAAATTGCATTAAAGCTTCTTCTGGAGAAGTATCTTCTACTGAACCTGCAATACCATTGCCCGCATTATTAATAAGTATATCAATGGAGGGTTCGTTCTTAAGAACATAGTCCACTGCATTCTTTACTGATTCTTCCGAACAAACGTCAAGCTGTATCATTTTTATAAAGCCTGTTCCTGATTCGGCCTTTATTGTATCTTCGTTCTTTACTTTACGGGAGGTTCCATATACCCTATAGCCTTTTTCCATTAGTGTTTGTGCAGTTGCTTGTCCTATTCCGGAGGAAGCTCCAGTTATAAGCACAACTTTTGCATTACTCATTTTTTTCTCCTTCCATTTCTTTAGTTTAAGTAGTGAATTTAATTATTAAGCAAACTAAAAATTAAATAAAATATAATTCCTTACAAAGTATATTATACTTTTGCTAGGGTCATACTGCAAATATAATATTACATTATATGGCAAAGAATATTAAATTTAAATTAAAATATATGTATTAATAAATTTCTATGTTAATATAATGTTATAGTTATTTCAACAAATAATTGTAATTGTCATTGTTTTATCAATGAAGGGAGAGTAATTAATAAATGGTTGATATTTTTGAAAAATGTTATAATTTTACCGAGGCTAAAGAAGCTATTAAAGCTGGAATATATCCTTATTTTCATGCGCTTACTTCAGGGCAGGATACTGAAGTTATCATGAATGGTAAAAGAGTAATAATGCTTGGTTCAAATAATTATCTAGGACTTACATCAGACCCAAGACTTAAGAAGGCTGCAATAGAAGCTGTGGAAAAGTATGGCTCTGGCTGTTCAGGCTCAAGATTTCTTAATGGAACCCTAGATTTACATATAGAACTTGAGAAAAAGCTTGCTGCATTTGTAAAAAAAGAAGATGCTTTAGTTTTTAGCACAGGATTTCAAACAAATCTTGGAATTCTATCTGCAATTGCAGGAAAAAATGATTATATTATTGGTGATAGGCAAAATCATGCAAGTATTGTTGATGCCTGCAGATTAAGTTTTGCCAAGTTATTAAAGTTTAAGCATAATGATATGCAGGACTTGGAAAGAGTATTGAAGTATATTCCAGAAGACAGCGGTAAAATAATTGTTGTAGATGGAGTATTCAGTATGGAAGGAGATATTGCTAATCTTCCGGAAATAGTTAAACTTGCAAAGCAGTACGGAGCTAGAGTTATGGTAGATGATGCTCATGGACTTGGTGTTATGGGAGAGCATGGAAGAGGAACTGCAGAGTATTTTGGGCTCGAGGATGAAGTTGATATTGTTATGGGGACTTTTAGTAAATCACTTGCCAGCTTAGGCGGATATGTGGCAGCGAAGGAAGAAGTTATTCATTTTATAAAACATCATTCAAGACCATTTATATTTAGTGCATCTATACCTCCAGCTAATGCAGCTGCGGCCATGGAAGCCTTAAACATATTAGAAAAAGAACCAGAGAGAGTTAAAAAGCTTTGGGAAAACGCCGAATTTATGAAAGCAGGTTTTAAGGCAATGGGACTTTCCATAGGTGAAACACAGACACCTATAATTCCTATTGTGGTTGGTGACGATTATCGTGCCTTTGCACTTACAATTAAGCTTTTAGAAGAAGGTGTATATGTAAATCCGGCAGTTTCACCGGCGGTTGAAAAAGGGTGTGCACTGCTAAGAACAAGCTATACTCCAACACATACAAAAGAACAGCTTGAATTTGCACTTAAAGCTTTTGAGAGAGTGCTGGGGAAAAAAGAGCAAACTGCATAGTAAAGTCCGCGTAATGCGGACTTTTTTAAAGGATTTTTATCATGGGGGGTTATTATGAAAAAAATCAAAGCTTTATTCAAATATACCTATAAATATAGATATAGATATTTTATAGGTATAATATTTTTAATTATTGTAGATATACTACAGCTAGTGCCGCCAAAACTTATTGGGTATATAACCGATAGTATTTCAAATGGTACGGCAACAACAAATTATTTGATTAAGTACATTTTATACATTGTGGCTATTGCTGTATTAATGGCGGTAGGCAGATATGTCTGGAGAATGTATATAATAGGAACCTCGAGACATGTAGAATATGATGTAAGAAATATGTATTTCAAACATCTTCAAAAGCTATCTGCTAACTTCTATAATAATAATAAGACAGGAGACTTAATGGCTCTTGCAACTAATGATTTGAATGCTGTTAGAATGGCGCTTGGACCTGGAATTATGATGATGACTGATTCTTTAACGCTGACAATAACAACTATAATCATTATGATGACTATCAATGTAAAGTTAACATTACTATCGCTCATTCCACTTCCTTTCATAACCTTTACGGCTCTTAAGTTCGGCAAGACTATACATAAAAGGTTTTTAAGAGTTCAAAGAGCATTCTCAAAGCTTACCGATTTGGTTCAAGAAAACTTCTCAGGAATAAGAATTGTCAAATCCTTTGTGCAGGAGCAAAAGGAATACGAAAAATTTATAAAGGAAAATGAAAACTATTTTGATACTAATATAGCTTTAGTTAAAGTTGTAGGTATCTTTCATCCATTAATAGAATTTATAGCTTCTCTAAGTTTTGTAATGCTTTTAGGGGCAGGAGGTATATTTGTTATTTATGGCAGTATATCACTTGGCGATTTTATATCGTTTAATATGTATTTAGGAAATCTTGTATGGCCAATGATGGCTGTTGGACAGGTTATAAATAATATACAAAGAGGTTTTGCATCCTTAGAGAGAATCGAAAAAGTAATGCATGAAACACCAGAGATAGCTGATAAAAAAATAGTGAATGTGAGTTCTTTGGATGGAAATATAGTTATTAAAGATTTGAGTTTTACTTATCCAGGTGCCATAGTACCAGCATTAAAAGATATAAACTTGGAGATTAAAAAAGGAAGTACCTTGGGTATTATAGGAAGAACCGGTAGCAGCAAAAGCACCTTAGTAAATTTACTAGTAAGGCTTTATAATGTACAAGAAGGAAAAATATTTATTAACGGTTTTGATATTAATAAAATTCCTTTAAAGTTTTTAAGAGAAAATATAGGTTTTGTTTCTCAAGAAGCTTTTTTATTCACATCAACTGTGGGAGAAAATATAAACTTACCTTTTGAAAGCTTAGATATGGATAAAATTATTGAGGCTTCAAAAGACTCTGATATATATGATAACATCATGGATTTTCAAGAAAAATTTGAAACTATTGTTGGAGAAAGAGGAGTAACTTTGTCTGGCGGCCAAAAACAAAGAATATCTATAGCAAGAGCATTAATTAAGAATCCAGATATTTTAATCTTTGATGATTGCCTTTCAGCTGTTGATGCAAAAACAGAGGTTAAAATTCTTCAAAGTCTTAAAAAGATAATGAAAGATAGAACTTCTATCATAATTTCTCATAGAATTTCTGCTGTAAAGGATTCTAATTGCATAGCTGTTTTAGATGAAGGACAAATTGTTGAGCTTGGAACTCATTCAAAGTTATTAGAAAATAAAGGACTATACTATGACATATATGAAAAACAGTTATTAGAACAGCAAATACAGGAACATGAGGAGGTGCAGGCATGAATAAGGTAAATGAAGAAGAAGCAGTAGTTAAGGCTTATGATTCTAAACTTATGAGGAGACTATTAAAATATGCTCTGCCTTTTAAATGGCAGCTGCTTGCTGTAATTATGCTGATGTTTGTGGGGACGGGCCTTGATTTGCTTAGACCTATGCTCATTAAAAATGCTATCGATAATGATATTAATGGTTACAAAGGGGCTTATACAATTGTTCAAAGTCCGACAGAGGGAAGCATAAAGCTCGGAAATGGCTATGTCATCAAGGGAGAAAATAAAGATGGCAAAGCAGTTTCTATGATTTATTATGATAAAAAATATTATATTGTTGATAGCAAAGTAAAAGATAATGGTTCCTTTACTTTAAACGTAGATAAGTTCACTCAAGATGGCAATATATATAATGCATATCAATTATCAAATGAACAAATAAGAATTTTAAGAGCTTCTGATGTATCGGATTTGATTAAAACAGTTATATATACTTTGCTTATATGTATAAGTGTATTTCTTTTAGGATACCTATCCTTTTATATCTTACAAAAGACGGGACAAAAAATTATTTTTGATATAAGAAATGATTTGTTTAAAAAAGTAGAGGGATTATCTCTTTCCTTCTATGACAAAAATCCTGTGGGAAGACTGGTAACAAGGGTTACTAACGATGTTGAAGCACTTAATGAAATGTATACCGGAGTTTTAGTCTATTTATTTAAAGATATATTTATTTTAGCGGGAATACTAATTGCTATTTTTTCGATGAATGTTAAGCTCGCACTCATAATACTTTGCTCTGTACCTTTTGTAATAATCGGTTCTGCCATATTTAAAAAATATGATAGAGATGCGTATAGAGAGGTTAGGGCAAAGCTGGCAAAGATCAATTCCTCCTTGTCTGAAAATATATCAGGTATGAGGACTGTTCAAATATATCATGTTGAAGATAAAATGTTTAATAAGTTTAATGAAATAAACAAATCTTACTTTAAGTCTTCCATGAAACAACTTACTATATTTGCATTATTTAGACCTTCAGTTGATTTGGTCTCAACATTAACACTTGCTTTACTTCTATGGTTTGGAGGAGTTAAAGTGTTAAATCAAGAAATAGCTGTAGGAGTATTGTTTGCTTTTGTAAGTTATTTAATGCAGTTCTTTCAGCCAATCTTTGACCTGACAGAGAAATACGATATACTTCAATCTTCTATGGCTTCAGCAGAAAGAATATTTATGCTTATGGATAATGAAAGTGAAATCAAGGATTTAGAAGAACCTGCAAGTATTGATAGATTAAAAGGTGAAATAGAATTTAAGAACGTTTGGTTTGCTTATAATGAAGAGCAATGGGTATTAAGAGATGTCAGTTTTAAGATAAGGCCAGGAGAAAAAATAGCTTTTGTAGGAGCAACTGGTGCGGGAAAGACTTCAATAATAAGTTTAATAAGCAGACTTTATGATATTCAAAAGGGTGAAATATTAATTGACGGTATAAACATAAAGCATATGAATCAACATGATTTAAGAAGAAATCTTGCAACAGTTCTTCAGGATGTTTTTCTTTTCACAGGTGATGTAAAAAGCAATGTAAGACTTAACGATGAAAGTATTACAGATGAAGATGTTATAAAAGCTTGTAAATATGTGAATGCGGATAGATTTATTGAGAAACTTCCTAATAAATATGATGATATGGTTAATGAAAGAGGAACAACTTTTTCTCAAGGAGAGAGACAGCTCATCGCTTTTGCTAGAGCAATAGCCTTTAATCCTCCTATACTTGTATTGGATGAGGCTACCTCGAATATAGATACTGAAACTGAAAGCTTAATTCAGGATGCTTTAAACAAGATAACTAAAGATAGAACTACTATCATAGTTGCTCACAGACTGTCTACAATTAAAAATGCAGACAAAATAATTGTGCTTCATAAAGGCAAGATAAGAGAAGTAGGCAATCATGAAGAGCTTATCTCAAAAGAAGGACTATACTATAATCTTTACAAGCTGCAATATAAGGAATTAGAAAACCCTGCATAATTAATAAGGTCTTGGAATTCATCCAAGACTTTATTTTTTTTAATTTTTTTATAATTTTCATTTAATATATTGTCTTTATAATAAAAATATATTAAAACACATTGCTTGTTATCAATAGGAGGAGGTAATGCATATGAGAAAATCAGTTAAGCTATTATTGCTAAGCATTATGGCAATAGTTGTTCTTGCTGGATGTTCAAAAGCTGATTTTACAAACAAAAAAGATAAGATTTTAACACAAACATCAAATACTAAAGCTGTTGATAATACAGCGAAAATGACTGCTGCAGAAGCAGAAAAGCTAGATGACGATAAACTTATTCAGTCTATAACAAAATATGATGAAAGTGTAAATCTTAACGATATCGACTTACAAGATGAGATTAACAGCGTTGACGACATTTTATCAGACAAAGATCCACTAGCAGATATCCCAAAAGATATCAGCTTAGGAAAATAAAAATATATCAAGGGAGGACTAATAATGAAAAAATTTCTTTCATTAGCACTTACTGCAGCTATAATGCTTGGTGCAACTACTACAGCGTTTGCAGAGGGAACTGATGCAAATTCAAAAACTACACTTACGCCTGAACAAAAGGAAGCAAGACAAAAGTTTGTACCTGATTATCTTGAACAAATGACTAAACTAACTGATCTAAGAGCTCAGACTAAAACTGCACAGGATGAAAACAACAAAATAGCAGATCAAATAAAGGAAAAGCATAAAGCTCTAACTTCGCAAAATAATAAAGATAATGCGGAAAAAATTAAAGCAGTACTTGCGCAAGATAAAGAGTTAGCAGCTCAGGCAAAAAATCTTAATACTCAAAGGCAAGATTTAAAGAAAAAGTTTCAAGATGCAGTAAAAAATAAAGATGCAAAAACTGCAGAGGACTTAAAAAATCAAATTTTGAATATAAATTCTCAAATAGAAAAAATCAGAGAGCAAATTAAGGCTAGTAATGATTCAATAAAGCCTTTGAAAGATCAACTAAAAGCTTACAGGGATTCACTTAAAGCAAAAAAAGATCAAACTAAACCATTAGTTGATCAATCTAAAAGTATAATTCAAAAAATAAAAGATGAGGAAAAAAACAAACAAACACTATGGCAGACCTTTAAGTCCAATATACAAGCTAAAGATTATGCTGCAGCAGGAAACACGCTTAAAGGCATACTAGATGCAAAAGCTCAAATTCTTTCTGATATAAAGTCAAGAGGAGAGGTTTTAAATAAAATTTTAGGAGTGCTTAATAGTTAATAAAAGCAGAGGACGAACTAAAGTTATTACAGGCTCTGCTTTAAAGTCCGCAGGGCTTTGCGTGGAAAATAATATATAATCTTAGTGATTACTTTGCGGATGTTCTAAGGTTCGTAAAATCATAAAACCAAGAGCCTCTAAAAATTCGCTTTAAATTTTGCTATCTTTAAAGCGAAGCTTCTATAATAAATGCTGATATTATATTTTACTTTTGTTAGCTCAGAAGAGAGGCTCTAAGTTTTATGAATTCACTTCACCAAGAACATGGGCAAAGTACTCAATTAATCTTATATATTATTTTCCACACTGCCCTACATACTTTAAAGCAAACCTATAATACTTTTGTTACTCTCTAGTTAATCAGGTTGAACATTAAAAAGTTTGGTGCTGGTTAATAATAGTTTTGATATAAGCATGTTCTTTGATATCGTAGAAAGCAAGTCTATTGCAAACTAGCATGGATCAAGTAAATATTTAAATATTTTTATAGGTTTATATTTAAATAGGTGAATGATAAAAATGCCATTACTAGATTTTAACAAAGCTAAAAATTTTAATTATAAAACCAATCATTGAGCAAGGCATATAGATATATAATTATAATTACGTATAAGATGCATAGGCTGGGTGTAAAGACCGAGAGCAGGTGTAGAAAATAATATTTTAATTTCATTGATAACTTTGCTCATGTTCTTGGCGAAGTAATGCTAAAAAGCTTAGAGCCTCTCTTCTGAGCAAGCAAAAATATTTTAAGTTTACAAAAAATATTTTGAAGGCTATGGTCATTAAAGCAATAAGAAGTCAAAGCGAATTCATAGAGGCTCTTAGCTTTTCAGTATTGCAAGTCTTAGAACATACGCAAAGGAATCATAAAGTAAAATATTATTTTCTACACAAGTCTCTAAGGTCTTTACACCACAGCCTGTAAATATTTAGTTCACAATTTTATTAAAGTGCCTCTATACTACATCTACATTATGGTATAAAATATTAATACATAATGAAAATTACGAGGTGCTTTATGAATCATCTTTTTATAATAAATCCGGCGGCGGGAAAAGGGAAAACACTAAAACTTATACCTGTTATTAAAAAAATATTTGAACATAGAAATGAAAAGTATGTTATTGAGGTAACAAAAGGTGTAGGACATGCTACTGAATTGGCACGGCAGTACAGCAGCACTGAAGATTTTAGAATTTATTCAGTGGGAGGGGATGGAACCTTAAATGAAGTGCTGAATGGAATGGTAAATACAAATAGCAGCCTTGCAGTTATTCCAAGTGGATCAGGAAATGATTTTATTAAAAGTATATATAATTATTCCCAAAAAGAAAAAATCGAAGATGTTTTTTTGAAAATGATAGATGGTAAAGAAAAATATATAGATTTAGGAATAGTAAATAATAGATACTTTTTAAATATTGCATCGGCAGGCTTTGATGCAGAAGTAGCCTACAATGCTATAAAACTAAAAAAAATGCCATTTGTAGGTGGAAAGCTTGCATACATATTAGGAATTCTTATTACAGTTTTCAAATATAAGAGCCCAGATTTACAAATAACTATAGACAATAGACAATTTAATATGAAAGCTTTACTTGTTGCTGTAGCTAATGGAAGATATTATGGTGGAGGAATTAATGTAACTCCAGAGGCTGAAATAGATGATGGTATATTTAATGTGTGTAATATTGAAGAGGTATCAAAACCTAGAATTCTGGTATTATTTCCAAAAGTTATAAAAGGAACTCATTCGAAAATAAAAGAAGTTCATTTTGAAAATGGAAAAAATATTAGATTAGTAAGTCCTAAAATAATTTCCTTTAATATTGATGGGGAAATAAGCAGAGGAAAAGAAGTAGAATTTAGTATGATTGAAAATGGAATAAAAATAGTTTGCCCATAGAAAAAAGGTTCAATAGTTTTTATTAAACTATTGAACCTTTTTATATATAACGCAATAAAGTTCATGTATTGTATATATTAATGTTTTTTAACAAGAATATATACGCCAAGTAAAATTAATATAATAGGAAGTACAAGACCGTAATTCAGCCAAGGAAGCAGCTCGCCATAAATCATAGAAAATAATCCTATTATACCTATAGAGCCAAGTATAAATACTGGTACAAGAAGTCCTGATGACCTACGTCCAAATATATATAGCTGAAATAAACCAAAGGCAACAGATAAAACGCAAATTGGCCAGATAATTGCTGCAAATCTCCAATCTGTATAGGTTTGAAAAAGAAATAGTAAACCTATTACAGTTAAGATTCCTCCAGGTACTAATAAACCAGAAGCTCTTTTATTTATGAAATATCCGAATTCAAAACATAAACCAGGTATTAGTATAAATAATGGCCATAAATAGCTAATACTTAATAAATTGATTCCATAGACTCTATTCAATAGTATTAATACGCCGAGGAATATAAGCAGAATTCCCCAGGTAATATTATCTCGTTTCATTAAAAACACTCCTTTAACTAAGATTTAATATAATATCATAATAGTATATTACTATAATTTACTATTATTGTATAATATTTGACTAAAATATTCTATAAAATTACGACATTTTTTTGTTGTTTTTGGGCAATGTTAAGTTTATGTTAACCCATATTTACATATGTTTAAATATTGTTAACATTATGCTATAATTCAACTTGTGCGTTTAGGTTAATTATTTATCAAAATAAATTTTTAGGCAAAGGGAGGATTCTTAAATGTCTATGTTAACTCCAAAAGAAGACAAGTTTTATGATTTATTTATTGATTCAGCTCGTATAACTCATGAGGCTGCAATAAAGCTTAGAGACCTTTTGAAAGATCTTGGAAACATGGAAGAAAAGGTAAGATATATTGAGGAAATGGAACATAAAGGTGATAAACAAGTTCATGACATATTAGAACAGCTTAATAAAACTTTTATAACACCTATTGATAGAGAAGATATCTACAGTATAGCTAAGCAGCTTGACGATATTTTAGATTTTGTTGAAGCTACAGCTCATAGATTTATAATGTTTAATGTTAAGACAGCGCAGCAGGATGCAATTATTTTAGCTGATATGATAGTTAATTCATGCAGTGAAGTTATAAATCTTATGGTAGAGCTTAAGAATATGAAAAAGAGTAAAAAATTAAGTGAAAAGATTATAGAAATAAATAGAATAGAAGATGAAGGCGATAAAATATATAGAAGAGCTATATCAAATCTATTTAGTGGTGAGACTTCAGCGTTAGATGTAATGAAGTGGAGAGAAATATATGAATATATAGAGCAGACTCTTGATGCTTGCGAAGATGTAGCTAATACAGTTGAAGGAGTTGTAATGAAACATGCCTAGTGGAGTTTTGATAATTACTATAGCAGTAGTAATTTTAGCTTTAGGCTTTGACTTTATAAACGGTTTTCATGATACTGCAAATGCTATAGCAACATCAGTATCTACTAGAGTATTGACTCCTAGAGCCGCTATTTTAATGTCAGCAGTTTTAAATTTTATTGGTGCTTTTTTAAGCTCAGAGGTTGCTAAAACTGTTGGTTCAGGTATTATAGATCCTAAAGCTGTAATTCCGGAGGTTGTTATTGCCGCTTTATTAGGAGCAATTATCTGGAATCTTATCACATGGTATTTTGGTATTCCAAGCAGTTCTTCTCATGCATTAATTGGTGGATTATTAGGTTCTGCTATAGTTTACAAGTCAATGTCTTTACAAGTTGTTAACTGGATGCAGTTATGGGATAAGATTATATTATGGCTTATATTATCTCCTGTAATAGGTTTTGCATCAGGTTATATTATAATGATTGCTCTTCAGTGGATATTAAGAAAGACAAGACCTGCTACAGTTACGAAAGTTTTTTCAAAGGCTCAAATAGCATCTGCAGCTGCTATGGCTTTAAACCATGGAATGAATGATGCTCAAAAGTCTATGGGTATTATAACTATGGCATTAGTTAGTGCAGGAGCATTAACAACTTTTACTGTGCCAACTTGGGTTAAGTTTTCTTGTGCGGTAGCAATGGCACTAGGAACTTCAATAGGCGGCTGGAAAATTATAAAAACTATGGGTCATAATATGGCAAAACTCGCACCGGTTAATGGTTTTGCTGCTGAGACAGGAGCGGCGGCTGTTATCTTTACCGCATCCATGATGCACGCACCTGTAAGTACAACTCATATAATTTCTACATCGATAATGGGTGTAGGAGCATCTAAAAGATTATCTTCTGTTAGATGGACAGTTGCAAAAAATATAGTTTGGGCTTGGGTTTTAACAATACCAATCTGTGCTGTATTATCTGGTGTATCAATATTTATTATTACAAGAGTTTTTGGATTATAGTTTAATTAAAGAGAGGTTTGAAAAAACTTCTCTTTTTTTGATTTAGTTAGCATAAAAACCCTTAGACTTTTTATATAATTTAAAGTAAAATAAAAATGTTGTTCTTCTCTGCAAATATAAAGTGAATTAGACTAAATGGTGGCTTAGGGAGGTTATTTAATTGAGTTTTTTTTCCTTATTAACAATTGCCCTTGCATTATCTCTTGATGCATTTGGAGTGGCTGTATGTATTGGGCTTAACAATCAAGTTAGAAGAAATAATAAATATTTATTTGCACTATCTTTTGGATTCTTTCAATTCTTTTTTTCTTTAATAGGAGCCTATGCAGGATTTTTATTTAATACATACATAGCAAGTGTGCCGGAGGTTATTGGGGGAATTGTAATAGCCATAGTAGGTTGTCTAATGATTAAAGAGGGCTACGAGAATAAAGGAGAATGTCCTCTTATTAAACCTAGTATGTACATAGTTCTTGGAATGTCTGTAAGTATAGATGCAATGGTTGTAGGATTTACTGCTTTAGATAATATTAAGAGTGCAGCAGCAGTGTTTACGGATACGTTCTTTATAGGAATAGTTACCTTAATAATTTCTCTTGGTGCTTTTTTATTAGCAAGATATTTAAGAAGGGTAAATGCAATAGGAAAATATGCGGATTATTTAGGCGGTATAATACTTATTATTTTTGGACTTAAAATGATTTTTCTATAAGATACATATTTAGAAAGGTTGCAAATTGCATTGTTAATGTCATGCGTTTTGTAACCTTTAATTTTTTATATTTATAGGTTTTATGGTAATATTATATTTATACGATTTTATATTTTTGTTTTTTAGGTGGTGGAAATTTTGGTATTACAGATAATTATAGTTGTTATCTTAATTGGAATAAATGCTTTCTTTGCAGCGGCAGAAATAAGTGTAATATCCTTAAGAGAAATAACTTTAGAGAAAAAAGCCAGTGAAGGAGATAAAAAAGCAGAGCAGCTATTAAGCATTATTAGAGAACCGAGTAAGTTTTTAGCAACTATTCAGGTAGGCGTTACTTTAGCAAGCTTTTTTACATCAGCTTCAGCTGCAGTTGGCTTGTCCAAGGTATTAGAGGCGCTGCTTATTAAAAGTAATGTGCAGTTTCTTGTAAGATTCGCATCTACAATATCTTTTGTATTTATAACAGTATTAATATCTTTCTTATCCCTATTATTTGGGGAATTGATTCCTAAAAGACTTGCTCTTAGAAAATCAGAAGTTATAGCTTCTATGTCAGTGGGAGTAATTAAGGTAATTGATGTAATTGCTATGCCTTTGGTAGTTGCATTAACAAAAGCAACAAATTTCTTTGTAAATTTTATTTCTGGTTCAGACAGTGAAGATGAGGAACAGATAACTGAAGAAGAAATTAGAATGATGATTAATGTTGGGGAAGAAAGAGGAATATTTAGAAAAGCAGAAACTGAGATGATAAATAGCATATTTCAATTTGATGATACTACAGTAAGTGATGTTATGACTCCAAGACCTGATATTATTGCACTTGATATAAAAAGCAGTTTTGATGAAACTCTTAAGGTAATTATCGAGGAAAAGTACTCTAGAATTCCTATATATGAAGATAGCATTGATAATATAATTGGTATTCTTTACACTAAAGATATTATAGATTATATGGCATTTAACAGCGAACAGGATGAGTTCAGTCTAAAGGATTTTATTAAAGAGCCTTATTTTGTAACAGAGTATATGAAAATTGATATGCTTCTAAAGGAGATGCAAAAAAGAAGCATGCATATAAGCATTGTAATTGATGAATATGGTACTACTGCAGGGTTGATTACAATCGAAGATATGCTTGAGGAGATAGTTGGTAATATTTATGATGAATATGATGAAATGGAAGAGGAAATAGCTATAAAAGGCGAAAATGAATTTGAAGTTGATGGCGGAATAAACATGAGCGAGTTAAATGAATTATTAGAGTCAAATTATGAAGAAAATTATGATACAGTAAGCGGCCTAATGCTGGATTATTTTGGGAGGTTCCCCAAAAAAGGAGAGAGTATCATAATTGAAGATTATAAGTTTACAATACTAGAAATAGAAAACAGAAGAATTAAAAAGATATTAGTTAAAAAGCAAAGTGAATAAAAAAGCTTATTATTTTTTTGTGCAGTATGCTATAATATTACCATAATAGTAAGTGTGGTGATAGCATGGATATAGAAACTTATCTTAAGAAGTCTAGCATAAAAGTTACAAAGGGAAGGCTAAATATACTTCAAATATTATTAAACAGTGAAGATGCTTTAAGCGTAGATTATATATATGAACAGTGCAGGAAAAAAGAATTACCTATTGATCTCTCAACTGTTTACAGAACTATGGATATGTTTGAAAATAAAAAGCTAGTAGATAAGTTTGATTTAGGTGACGGAAAATATAATTATAAGCTTAAGAAAGAAATACACAAGCATACCCTTGAATGCTGCCTTTGTCATAAGGAAGTAGAAATTGATTGCCCAATGGTTCAAATTGAACAAATTATTAAAAATAAGACTGGCTTTACATTAATGGAACATGAGCTTAAAATTAAAGGTGTTTGTGATGAATGTAAAAGCAATTCAAAATAAAAAAGAGTAAAAGCTTTATCGCTTCTACTCTTTTTTTTATTTTTGTTTTAACATGTTGATGGTGCGATAGCACCATCAACTAAAAACCGCCCGCTATGCGGGTGAGGTTAAGTGCTTAAGCAAGGAGCATCACCTTTTTGCTATAATGATGA